>CERP01040844.1_pt1 | contig 10500 bp, 6 predicted proteins | sample 530801 | NCBI WGS metagenome assembly CERP01 (sample SAMEA2620991, study PRJEB7988) | marine metagenome | biome: marine biome (ENVO:00000447); feature: surface water layer (ENVO:00002042); material: "saline water (ENVO:00002010), including plankton (ENVO:xxxxxxxx)" | depth 5 m | reverse complement strand
GTCCATCAGTTACTGATCCTAACCCATTCTGCCCGGACTGTTTTTCTTTTATACCATATGCCGCCATAGTTCCTCTTAACGCCGTAGCATTAGGGATAGGTCCTGAAAAGTTGTTTGCAGATTTTCTAGTATTGTTATTAGTAGTAGTATTTCCACCACCACCACCACTACCACTACCACCAGGATTAACATTCGTAGCTGTATCTGAGGAAGGGACTGATTTATAAGCATCATTGTCAGGTACTGACAATGTAGAGAGGGTAGTTTTCCAACCATCTAAAGATACAGAATGAGATAAAGACTTAATAATTAATTTAATATCTTTAGGATTATAACTTAAAGGTAAAACTTTTCCATCAATTTTAAAGGCATCATATATTCTTATACCTCCTAAACCATGCATTGTTAAACTAAGATTAAAGGGAAGGAAAGAAGGTGAAGGAGCTAAACCTTTATTAAAATATTGATCCATTATTTTAGGAGCTATACTACTATTTACACTTTTACAAGTAGTTACATAACCGTCTTCATCAAATTGATTTTTTCCATATATATTGTAAGATGCCTCATGAAAAGCTGATTCCTCCATAATTTTATCAATCCTTGCGGTTGGGGATAATAATCGACCACCTGAAAGGTTTTGTAAAACAGATTGTTTTTGCACAAACATTGCATCTTTTAATCCTTTACTATATGAAGAAAAAATAGCTCCATCCCCATTTACACTATTGTTATTTGATGCAGCTCCAATTGTTATTTGAGTAGCCATTTTATCAGATAATTCTGAATTTAAATCTAAATTTGTTACAAAAGATCCGTGGGTTGTAGTTAAATCTATACCTGTATCAAATCCATAAGTATTTATTACTGTATATCTTTCTTTATCATTTACTGTAGTTTTATCTATTAATGCTGGGGATTCAGAAAGTATTTTAATTTCTGATGTTTCTTCATCAGAAATAACTCTAAAATTATTAATACCCCCACAAGATTCATTTATTCCTGTAAGTATACCTTGAACTAAATCTAATAATGGTACTTCTTGTTTTTCACTTTCATCAGTTCCCCTTAAATCTTTTAATAATTGAGTAATAAAATTAAGATTAATCCAAACTTGACTTAAACGATATGCTAAAAATGGGGTAACTAATTTTTTCTTTCCATCAACCTTTCGACTATATTCCCACATTACTTTTCCTACTTTTGTATCTAAGCCTGTACTATAAGAAGAATCTGAGTATTTTTTTCCAGCAATTTTATTATTCGCTTGACCAAAAGACTTCATACAAACATTAGGATCTGCAGACATATTTCCTGGGAATGTTGCCATATAAGTTTCATCTTCATTAATTTCAAATCCAGTATTATCAGGGTATAAAGGATTTCCACCCTTTTTTGTATTCTTTATTGATTTAGCAAAAATATTTCTAACCATTTCAAATTGAATCATAACATTATCTTTCCCATCTGTAATATTACATATTTTTTGAATCATAGATAAAATACAACCAAACTTTACAAGTGTAATAGGAGAATATTCAGTACCTCCCATATCATCTACATCCATCTTTATTACAGCATTATTGAATTTACGAGTATATTTCTCTCCTAATATAGGAACATCATATACAACTAAAGGGGATGACATTGCATTGGAATTTGACATTCCATTTCCTGGAAATGCAGTAGCATCATTAAATATTTGATAAAATTCATAATTTAATTGAGATTCAAATGCATCCGAAATTATAAAATCACCTGATTCTTCAGCTTCATCAACGTCATAATTTGGATGCGCACCCCAAAAATTTGAATAAGATGTTTCTAATGTTCCATCACTACCCAGCTGATATAATGCACCAGTAAATTTTTGCCACTCAGTAGGTTTCCCAAAGTCCTTCTGATATTTAGCGTAATTAGCACTAGATTTATTAGTTAATATTGATCTTGACGTTTTTGTCATTTTGGAGAGATTAGTATTTAAAGAATTTATAACATCTCCGGTTCCTGTTAATTTTACAGTAATATCATAACTCCCATCATTATTAAACTTCCAATTAAATTTTGTTATTCTACCAAAAAATCCTTCATAATTTCCATCTCTAGATGCTTTTTCCCCAACAATCTTTTCGGCCATTTCAGAATAAGTAGGTTTAGTAGTTGTTTTTGAATTCATTTGATCAAACAGATAATCAAAAGGTTTGCTTGATGATGTATCTAAAGAAACAAGATTACCACTATTATCTAAATATGTTGAATGACCAAATTCCAATAAAACCGTAAATCCAGGTCTCATATAAAGAATATCAATTATTGCAAATTGTTCAGGGCTAAAAGCTTTGATATTTATTGTAGCCTGAGCTAAAGCTCCATCATTTTTATATTCAAAATCTACATTAGTTATACCTGGGGGTGGGACATATCCTCTACCGTAATTAATGCCTGTACTATTATAACCCCACCCATAAGCTGAAGAAAATTGATCTGGTTTATTTCCAAATGGGGCTCCAGATACATTATTAGCACCAGCTATTGAGGTAGGTGTATAATTACCATTACTATCTCTAGTATATGCCGTGGGGGTTCCTAGTAATATACATTTTTGAGCTAATTTTTCACCCAACCATTCTGAAGAAGGAGTACCATCAAATAATCCATTTTCTTTTATTTGGTTAGCAACACTTTTTCCCGGAATTTGTGATTTTTCAGAGTCGTATATTTTTGTTACTGCTTTGGTGGCTGTAACTTCATCAATGCCTATCTTTTTCATTGCTTTTACTGCGGCATCAATGGTTTTCTTTTTAATTTTTTCTTCTCTATCTTTAATTTCTGAATCACTTTCAATAACAACTGAACTTGCTAAACGGATAAAGGGAGTTGCAGTCATAAAAGCTTCTCGGGATTTAGTTTTGATAAAATCATTCCCAAAACCTTCCCCTAACGCTTCTTGACGTTTTTTGACTTGGTCATTTATAAATGTTTTAAAAGGTCTTCCAATAATCCCCATTTATTTTTTATTTAATTGATTATAACTTCTTAAAATTCCATTTATATCTATTGGTATTCTAATTTGAATACCTTCTTTTAGAAAAAGAGAATCAAATTTTATATAATTTGGATTTGCAATGGCTATAATCCAATATAAAGTAACATCTTGATAAAATTGCTCTGCTAATATATCTAATCTATCACCCCACTCAGTAATTACCCAAACATCACTAGAACTTTCAGGTATTTCTGGATATCTTACATTTGTATAATATAATGTACGTAAAGGACCTGCAATAGGATTTATATTTCTTAATTCTTTTATACCTTGATACCTATTCATAATTAATATTTCTTTTGATATGGATTATTGAATTTTGTAAAAGCATCCGTACCTATATATGATGGATCAACACGGGTATTATCTGTTGTATTGAAACTATTAAATTGTTTTGCATTAAATTCTTGTAATTGTAACACTCCCAACGCCTTTTGCTCCTTTGCCTTTTTCCGTGCTGCTTCTTCTGCTTTGAATTTTTTCAAATCTGCTTTTGCTTTTTCTTTTGCTGCATTTTCTTTAATTTGTTTTTGTTTAGCTATTGCTTCAGCTTGTTCATCTGGCATTTGCATTCCACTACTCCAATTTGTTCCATTTTTTGCTAGCAATTGGATAAATTTAGTTTTCCCTTTACGAGCTACATCATATTGTATTGGTACGAATTCAAATCCTGTTACTTTAATCATATGTGGTAATTCTTTAACTTCTGAATCAAATTTGCCATTTGCATCTATATTTACCCCTATTTCCCATGGAGATTCTTGGGGTATAGTATACGTAATAGATTTGATGATTCCAAGTTGATTATAAACATACCCACCAACTGATAGTCTTGCTAAATTACCTTTCATAAATCCTCCAGCTGAATAATCAGGAGCTAAACCTGAGGCTAAGTAATTTAATTTTTTATACATAGGAATTAATTCACCTTTTGAAGAAGCGTGAACTGTCCATCCCATACTAATACTTCTATTAAATCCTTTATAGTTGTAAAATTTATCACCTCTACCTACATATTGGACATCACCCCAATCTGCTGAATATGCATCTGAAAAATCATCAATGTAAGCTCTAAATTGGATGAAATTAGATTCTCCACTTCCATCATTTTTTAATAAACCAATTGTAAATTTACATAAATCATTACCAAAATTCCCACTACCATCATTAACAGTACCATGAGTTGGAGATGTATCACTATAAAAAGGACGAGAATTAATTAAATCCATTCCGTCTTCTTGTACTTCGTAATTATAAACATTTCTAGCTTTTCCAGGATTTCCTATACCTACTCTGTTATCAATAACACGATTAGGATCAGTATAATCTGGAGCTAAAGACATTATAGTTGATGAGGTTGACTTTTCTAATAATGGTACTCTAAAATCTTGAAGTGTTGGATTACCTGATATTTTTCCCTTATTTGATTGTTGGGAAATTAACATTCCCTGAGTCCATGTTGCAGAATTATTTGCTGATTGTAAGTCAGTTGTTGTGGGCCAAGACAAAGGGTTATATACATTAAAATCTGAACCAAAACTATATTTACTAAAGTCCATCTCCTCATTCATATTATCTGCTCCGGGGACATCTCTAGTAAGGAATTGATATTTTAAAGTTGCACTATTTTCTGAAGTAGAATTTTTTAAACTGTCATAAATGTTTGGGGTTGGTCTGTCCCCATTTCCAAACAAATCTCCAATACCAACTGTTGATACATTTGTTATTAAATTGTTATTAAAAACATAAGGACTAGCTCCACCTTTTGTTAAAATATTTTTATCAGCATCATCAGTAAAATCTGAACCTGTAAATTGGGTTTGAAAGGTTTGGAGTTGGGTAAAATATGGGTCTGAAAGATAATCACTTGTTGTATTAATAAGTTGATGTTTTTCTTTGGAATCATTAATTTCACTAGGTTTTCTAGTTAATGCACCTTCATCTTTATTATAAGTTCTACTTACTTTATACCCCTCAGTACCTGTTGGGTCAAAATCATCAGATAATTCTTTAAGGTCTAAAAGAGTAGATTTTGCTGCTAATTGAGTAGCTCTGTAAAGTGTAAGATTATTAGCAGTATTATAAGCTCCTGTAAGAATTTGACTATTTCCTTTTTCTCTACCATAAAAGAAATCTTGTTGTTGCTTACTACCTTTAGCTAGGGGATTGTTTATCCCTGTTCTTTGACCAAATGGGATTTGAGTTTTTCCTACTCCTAATATAGATCCAGGACCACCACCATAGTCTAAAACAATTGTATCATCTGTAACTTGTTGTTGTTTATTATACCAAATATTTAATAATCTATTAGTAAATTCTCCTTCTACTCTAGCAGGTTGGGGTTCTTCTAAATATCGTGGAAATGGATTTGCAGTAGGTCTAAATCCTTCTGTTCCTAGTATTAAAGGATCATTTTCAAATACATCATGAAGTGGATCTAAAACACCTGGGGTAGCTGCAATTTCTTTTACATCATTTGAAGAAGCTTTATTATTAAACTTTGCAACAGTTTCATATTTCATTAATCCCCCATTAACTCTTTGTGCTTGATAACTATCATTATCAAGACCTGGAGCAAATGGGTTTAATCCTAGTAAATTTAAATGTGTTCCTGTAAAACCAACCCCAGATTGAAGTATAGTTGATGTTGGAAGATATAATCCTTGATTAACAGTACCTCCTGCGGTACCTAATCCTTTTGAAGCTTCAGTTTTTACTGAATTTCTAGATAATACATTTTGTTTTGCGGTAAATAATAAACCGTTAGGGGATTTTAAGTCAAAAAACATTTTAGTTAATCGACTTACATCATCTATAGCTTTAATGGGAGCCATTAACCCCCCACGTAGTAAGGAATCTGGACCTCCAGTATTAAATATATTGGATGCATCTTCATCATAGTCTGGGATAGGTTTAACAACATAAGGTTGATTACTATACCCCCCTCCAGGTTTATCTGATGCTTGTCCTAAACCAAACTTTAATGACCTGAAATCTGTTTTTAAGTCAATTAAAGCCATATGTTATTTTTTTAAAATGTCATTCCCTCAGGTGCATTGTCTCTATAGTTATAAGCTGGGACTGCTCCGTTTAGGTCTAATTCTGATGGTGATGGTTTATCAGCAATAAATGGAATGTTGTTGATAGAATAAGTATCATGTAATTTTGATAATGCAAAATCTGGTACTGTTGGAGTTGTTCCATCTAGTTCTGATAAAACTGATCCACCTGATGTTCCTGTTAGTTTGTTTAATAATGATGTTGCCATAATTTTATATTTTAATTGTGTTTTGTTATAAATATTAACCCATTGTAGAAGATGATAATTGAAGTGTTTTTCCTACTTTAGATCCATCAATAAACACATCTCCTCCAGCTTCTACTAATGCTATTAATTTTTCTAAGTTTTTATTTACTTTTTCTATCCCTCCTTCTTTTTTATCCTCACCCCCGGCTGCTCCTCCTCCAATTAATCCTGAATTTATAAGTGATGATAATACGGGTAATGCTAAAACACCCGCTACTCCCACAGCAGTTAAACCTCCTGCTAAATCGTATAAACCTGAAGCTGCTACTGATAATCCTGGGGCTATAGATGCTAATTGAGAAATACCAGACATTGTTCCTGCTATATCTGCATCTCCTAATTGACCAAATGCGGCTGCTAAAGGCATTATTGCTACTCCTAAAGCTAATAATCCTAAAATACCAGCTCCAAATAAAAACATAGTAATTGGATTTGTAAATATTAAACCTAAAGCCATTACTGAAAGTCCTAGAATTGGTATAGCTGCTGAGAATGCTAAAATGGATGCTGCATCTACACCTGCTAATAAACTAAAAGCATAGGCCGCCGGGATTAATGCTACTCCCATAATACCCATTGCTAATGCACCTTTTATTATATCTTTACCTACTTTACCCATAACAGCTACAGTAAGACCAATTGCAGATATACCTGCAGCAAATGCTAACATTAATACTGGATCTGTTCCTGCTATTAAAGGTAAAGCTAAAGCAAACCCCGCACCCATTGAGAATAAAGCTACACCTAATGCTAATCCACCTTTAATTACATTTCCAGCTTGTCTACCTATAGAAGCTAAACCATCACCTAATCCTTTTAAAAACTTTTTAATACCAGAACCTTGTTTAGGATCTATACCTTTAGTTTGATCAGCTGCTTTACCTACTCCTTTTCCAGCTTTTCCAGCAACATCTCCTACTTTATCACCCATTCCAAAAGCGGATTTTAAAGCACCTCCACCTTTACCTTTTGCTAAGTCTTTAATCCCCCCTGCTATACCTTTAATACTCTTAAACCCACTACTTAAATTATCCTTAAAAGATTTAAACCCACCAATTAATGTCGGGATTTTAGATACTAAAGCAACTCCCATTATACTATAGATAACAAGACTATTTGAAGCAATATCAGCAAAGAATCCTATTATAGGGGCTAATGCTCCTTGCAATTTTCCGATTGCAGTTGAAAATTTTTCTTGTGCATCTACTCGTTTCATATCTTCAAGAGTAGCTTTTTGAGCATCATTTAATGCATCTTCTGACAGTCCATTATTCATTTCTTGCTGCAATAACATTCTAGCCATCTCATCTCTACTCATACCCATTGCTTTTGCTTGTGCTTCTTGTTGGATACGATTCATTTTGCTAAAATTAGCTGATGTTATGCCTTGACTAGCTAATTCTTTTGCTACCCCTGCTAAATCATTATTTAAAGCTAATTCTCTTGCCTTTTCTAAATTAAGACTTCTACCAGTTAATAACTCAGCTTCCATTTCAGAAGCTATTGAAGATTCAAATTGTAGCAATGAACCCGCAATTTTATCTACTTGCCCAAGATTCATCCCTAAACTTCTTGCAGCTGTGGCTGCTTCTGCTAGTTTATCTGGGAAACCTGCATAACTAATAGCAATACCTTCGGATACATTAGCTACATCTCGTAGTACCTGACCATGAGCTACAGCTGTTCTATTTTGTCTATTCCCAGCATTAACACCACTTATAATAGCTTTTTCTGTAGCTTCAACGTTACCAGCATTTAACTTAGAAAAACCTGCTAACTTAGATGCTTCTTTTGAGGATAACCCCAATTCTTTTTTCATGGAAGCAATTTCTCCAATATCTTCCATATTAAATGCTGCTGTGGCATTTATACCAAATTCTTTAGTTACATCACTAGCTGCTTCAATTAATTCAGCAGATGTAACTAAACCACCATTAAACTGAGCTAATGATGTAGACATTGTATTCATGTCTTGACCTGTTTGTTGTTGGAAGGCTGTTGCGGCTTTATCTACTTTGTTAAAGCCTATTACCATATTAGTAAGTAATACAGTAGGGGAAAGTAAGTTATTTCCTAATTGACTAAATGCTTCCCCAAACCCCGCAGCGGCAACTCGAAGTTTACCAAAACTCTTTTCCATTTCAACAACTTCATCAGCTGTTTTTTGCATTTTCTTTTGGACTTCATCAAGACCAAAAGCTTTGCCAAAATTCCCTGCTATAGAGTTTATACCCTTTAAGAGTTCACCTGATGTACCTAATAGTTTGTTTGCTTGTTTTCGTTTACTAACTTCTTCTTGGACTGCATTAACTGTGTCTTGTTCAATTGAAAAACCTGATTGTTTAGCTCTAATTAAAGCTTCTTCTTCTTCTGTTAGTGCCTCACGAGCTTTTAAACTTTCAATAGCTTGCTCAAAAGCAGCACCATTTAATTCAAATACACTTTTTCCTGTTTTAGCTAAAGTTTTTTCAATTGACAAATTTTTAGCAGCTCTTTCTATTTCTGCTTTTTGTATTGATGCTTTTGATGCTAATTGGTCTAATTGTTTATCTGTAAGTCGTACTGAACCTTCTTCTTGGGATTGAAGTTTTTGGGCTATACTTCCAAGAGAAGTATATGCTTTTTTAGCATCTGCTAATCTATTTATTTTTTTACCTAATTCTCCATTAATACTTTCTAAAGTATCCCTAAGATCACCAAATTTAGATTTAGATGACTCAAGTTCTTTATTAAGATCTTGAGCATTCTTTTTTGCGTTATTTAATCCGTCGCCTATGGCCATTAGGTGTTTTAGTTATAAATATAGGAAGGCATCATTTCTTTGATGCCTTCGCTGTATAAGTTGGGGGTTTTTTTATATGTTTTAAATGTTCAGGGGCTTTAACTTTACCCTCAGAATCTATCACAGTATCTCCACCCGAAGATTTACCTGTGGCTTTTTTCATTTCTGCTGCTTCTTTTTCATAATGTTCTCTCATTTTATTAAATGTAAAATTACGAAGCCAAATAGGCATGTTATATACGGTATGCCAATCATACCCTCCATTTCCATGAAACACTATCTCATGGATCTGGGCGAATAGTGAAATTCTATAGGTTTGCGTCAGGCCAAAAAAAGTTGACAGTAATGGGAATCTCGACGTCCTCCCCACCGTCACTCAATTCCACTTGTGTTAATAAATTCACGTCAGGTTGGTGTCCTGCTATGTGTTTTCTAAATGCTCTAGCATCCATCGCTAAGAAGTATGTATCTACAAATTCACGCACTGTTTTACGTTCAGAATCCCCATTTACAGAAAGAATCATTTGTTTCATACGGGTAGAAATCATTGGATCTGCTTTTTTATTGATTTTTTTCAGACCTTTAATTTCAGCTTCTATTGCCATCTCATCTTTATGAGATAATAATTTATATGTAATTTCTGTACCTGAATTAGGTAATGTGTATTTAAATTCATTTACTCCTTTAGTAATAGAATTTTCATCAAATTCCTTATTTTCTAAAGTACTTAAATCAACTTCTACTTCTTCTCCCTTATATTCAAATTTATAATCTTTACCATATCCTAAGACACGAGCTGCAATCATAACTGCATTTTTATCTCCTACAATAAGGTCATTGTAATTGCATTTTGTTACAATTAATGCTTTTAACAATTTATCTAAAACTGTTCCATTTTGAATATATGATTGGTTTGAAAGAATATCTTCTTCCTTTGCAGTCATATATTTCATCTCAATCTTACCACTTGATAGGGGATTGTCTTCGGGATAAATTAACCCTTTAGAGGGCAATTCAATTGTTTCGGTTGGAAACTTAAAACTTTCTTCACTCATAATTTTTATTTGTTATAACTTTAATACGTGTATACATACTAATAATACAAAAGAGCTTGACATAAGCCAAGCTCTCTTTAAAAATATTTAACAGTTTTTTTAGAAATTTAATACTGCGTAATCTATAGATAAATTTAAATTAACAGTTTGGGCTTGAGCATCTGTATCCCAATTATACCCATCAAATGTTGCTTCTAATATAAATGCGCCTTTTAATACCCATTCAGAAACTACATCACCAACAGGACCTAATACATTTACAGTGATATCTTTTTTATAGAAATCAGAGTAACCATCTCTACCTGTTACT
>CERP01053140.1_pt1 | contig 10505 bp, 5 predicted proteins | sample 530801 | NCBI WGS metagenome assembly CERP01 (sample SAMEA2620991, study PRJEB7988) | marine metagenome | biome: marine biome (ENVO:00000447); feature: surface water layer (ENVO:00002042); material: "saline water (ENVO:00002010), including plankton (ENVO:xxxxxxxx)" | depth 5 m | reverse complement strand
CATCGGCTTACGAAAGATTCATAAACGAATACTTACCCCCAAAAAACGATGCAGACCAACTATAAATTAATACCTATAGATAAACAATATAAGGGAGCTCCTTTAGTGGATACTACCCTGAATATTAATTTAGAGGATACCAGTAAACATTTAATTGAGGGTGACATAACAGTTCCATTAAATTTAACAGAAAGATTCAATGACGAAAGGCAAAATTTTTCATTGTATAGGATTTACGGTAAATTACAACCCTATATTGAAAATGCGTATTCTGGAACTGCAGACCAAACGGTTTCTAACCTTATATATAATATGTATCTTACAACTTCTTATTTAAGTGCTAATACAACAACTACTAGTGTTAGTTTTAAAGGGTACCCAGATTTCTCAGAGTTTGATTTTGTTCGAAATGATGTGGACGAATCAGTTAATGATGAAACTAATTGGAATTTATATATAACCGTACCCACCACATGTAATGAGTTACAAGAAATGGTTTTTACATCTAAAGAAGGTGGTCCTAGTATGTCATTTTCCGCTTATGAAGGTATACCCTACAGTATTAAAAATAAAAAAGTAGGTGGTAAAAATCTTTTAGAGTTTACTTGCCCAGTTCCTCACGGTTTAGAAAAAGGAAACAATGTTATTTTAGACATTAAAGAACCTAATTATACCTTCTCCAACGGGGTAACAACTTATCCAGTGTATAGTTTGGGTAATAATAAAAGAAAAAGTGAAAAAAATGTATTTAACCTGTACATACCACAAGTCGACGTTGGCAATAACCCCATAAATGACGACACTTTAGGGGTCTTTAAAAGACAATTAATTAAAGGTGACAATACTAGTATCTCAAATTATTATGTATTAGTTCATGAAATTATAACTAATGTTGAAGACTACCAAATAACTCAGTGTGGATTCGCTGAAGGAATCTTCAAAAGAACAGAAAAATTCCAATCAAAAGAAGAGTCACCCAACGTAGAAGATAAAATAGTTGTTAAACAAGCATACCCAACCTACGTATATACTTTTACTAAAGATATAAATGTTAAAAAATATTTAGATAATTTAAAAAGACCTATAACCACATTATATGTTACAACTTTATTAAGAAATAATTTAGGTTACTTCGATTACCCACCAAAGTACGGTTGGGGTTGGAATTTCCCTTATTCATTTGTAGATACTAATTCTAACGGTCAAATAGTTAAAGGTAACCCTAATGATTTACAACCAGTTACTGGATTAATTTATAGTTATCCTGGAGGTGTGCCTGGACCTTTAAAATCAGGAATACCACTAGTTCCAGGTGATAAATTAAGAGGGGCCTTTACAGAGTATAATGTACACGAGTTAAAAGAAAGAACTATTTCGGAAATAAAACATAATTTTAATTTTAATGGTCAAGTTTTTAACGGAGCACAAGGTTATACTTATAAACCACACTATCCAGTACCTATTAGAGTTTATTCAGATTATATTGAAAGTGGTGACCCTAATAAAATAGCTAACGTACCTAATTATTCCACATATTTTGAAATAGAAAAAACTTGGAAATGGAGAGATATTTACGAAATAGGGTTCGTACAAGGAAACAATGGTGTAGATTATCCATTTTTAAACGCAGCTCACTACCCTAGAAGAGACATAAATTTCTTTACTTCTAGAACAAATAGAAGCACCGCATTTAGTAACAATGATTCTACATCATTCAGTGGTGCAAATAATACATTAGAAAATTTTGCAATAGATGGCTGTGAATAAAATAAAAATAAGAGTAAATCAAATCAAAGACGGTAATTATGACCGTCAAATGATTTTTCCGTTTGGTCAAACATATGATGAGGTAGGTAGAGAAGATTTAATACAAACCTATGAAGATGAGACTATTGATAAATTAGTTGGGATTAAAAAAGATTATGAAGTAGCTAGATATACTCACGCACCCTTACTAAATGGTGACCCAAGCCCCAACCTATTCTATAATTTTAATTTTGGGTCCATGGTAAACTCTAACCCTAACACACTTACTACTTTATTTCCAAACGAACCACAAATAAATGGAAGTTGGGGTATGAACAATGCACCTTGTCCACCAAGTCTACCAGATTATTATCCTGACAATAGTACCAATACAATATATCAACCCTATAACCCCAACATTATAACTAATTGGTATGGTTATGACTTTCAAAATTTTACACCAGAAGAAACTTATAAAAATAATAAATCTTTTACTAAAAGTTTTTTTAAATTAGATTTATACAATAGTAGAGATAGGAAACAACAAAAACTTTTTATTAGTATAATAATAAGTCCTATAAATGGTCAAAAAATATTAAGACCTACACTAAGTGTACAGTGTCCAGCTGAAATTACAGATGGTAGATATAATTGTAGACCAGAAGGTGAACAGTTTTGTCCCACACCTAATTTTGAATTAGACCCTGTAAATAACAATGAGGGTTATTTTATCTATTGGTTAAAAGAAAAAACATTTTTAGACTTAGATGTGTTTTATATGAGTTGTAAATTTTATAACGCTAAAACTGGTGAAGTAACTCAAATGATTAACACCCCACAGAGTCTTATAAATTCACAAACTAACCAACCATTCAGTATATCAAAAGAAAGTTATTACTACTACAGAGTTGTATTAAATCAAGATAGATTTACATATACAATATTTAGGACTAGTGATGGTTTACGTATTGGAGAAGACGCAAACAACCCAATAAAATTTTACCAATACTTTAATTCACCTTAAAATGGAAGAATATAAATTTAAAATAAAAAGAAGATTTTATCCTGGTGAAACCGAATCGTTATCCCCTAACCTACCAGAAGGGTATGTTAACGAAACTTCATTAGGTGTTCCAGAAGGACAAAATTGTTTAAATTGTTATTTCTACAATAACGGTTATTGTGATTATTGGAATGCTGAAATTAGAGATAAGTATTGGTGTAAAAAATGGTCAGACCCACAAAGTTTGGTACAAGATTTACCAGAACCACCACCTTGCATTACGGGTGTGACAGTACCTATAGTAATAACTGAAGACTTTAACGATATTGGAGTTTACACACCATGGGATGGTCTGGTATTACAAAGAGATGTAATTAATAATTTTATATACACTGGTAGTGGACTTTCAGTTACAGTACAGAATACCTCAGATGTAGATTTTAAAAGGTTTTTAACTTTTGGTAATTACGATGTTATTTGGGGTGACGGTAACAGTGATGTCCTAACATTAAATCAACCTATCGGTAATCATACTTATACGTCATCGGGTGAGTATAAAATTACTTTACAACAAATAAACCCTTGGGGTACTACTAGAATAAGTAAAATTATAAAATTACCTTATGATAGTAGTGTCTCTATTACAAATCCATACGGAACAGTAGAGATACACCCACCTAATTTTGGTGACCCTATAGGGTGTGATACAGTTTTACAAGATTATATTTTTAGTGGAGATAGTAACCCTGACGTATATGACTTCTTTAGTTTTAATTATGTCACAGTACCTTTTGAAGTGACAGGTTACACCACTACTAGTAATTTAAATTTATTTATAGAATATGGTAACCAAGGGTTGCCATCCACAGGAACCACCATAACTCTTACATCAGATTTAACAGGTGAAATCATAGAAGTTACACCTCAATACACAGCTTACACAATAAATGATATAATATATACTGACTTTAGTGGTGGAACAACCTTTTTCAACGCACTTAGTACAGGTATAAACCCAAATAATATAGAATGGGAATGTTGTGACGAAACACTAAGTGACCCATGTCAGTGTCCTGAAAAAGGTAATACAATACCTAAAGGTCGATATGATTCTAATACAATTTATATGGTAGGTTCTACAGTAGAATATGACGGGTGTTGTTGGTACTGTAATCCTGAATCTTTTTCAGTCTATGAATGTGACGCACCCCCAACTTACGGAGATAAAATATGGGAACCTTGTTTACCTTGTGTTGAAGAAAGAGAAAGACCAATAGAAAGTGGTAGAAAAGTTTTAGAAATAGAAGAATATAACCCATCATTTACATATAAAGAAGGAGATAAAGTTTCTTTTTATGGAAACATATATAGATTTGAAGAGACTAGAATTGTTATTCCTGAAAGTGGAACAACACGTAATGTTAATGGAACTTCAGGTTGGATTGAACTTACTTATACGACTACTTATTTAGACGATAATAATATACCAATAACAGAAACTGTTCCTTACCAAGATGAAAATGAAAGATTGTGGATTGGTGGTTACACCACAAATCCAGAATTTAATATACTTGATTGGGAAAATAAATCAAATAAATCACTACTGAAATATTCAGTATGGGGTTTATAAAAGATATTAAATTAATATAAAAAAATGGCACATTGGCAATATTACGGAGGAGGTGGAAATAATCCTTGTGGGGCATATTACCCTGTAAATGGACCATTAACAAGCTTTTTAAGTTCTGGAAGTGGATGCCTCCCAAATAACTATGCCACATTTAATCCACCCTTGTTTACAAGTCAATCACATATAGATGGTAATGCTACCCTAACAACTAGAGGACACGGATTATGTTGTGATATATTCAAAAGGGTGAGTGATAATGGTTATGCTTGGGATTTTAGTACTACTTATCCGGTCTTTGATACGGTAGCGGCTACAGGTCCTAAATGTCCAGGTTGTTTTTATCAAACTTATGTAGGACACACGAGTGAGAGTACAAATACTAGTGTAGATTATCCAGACACCCAACCATGTGAAGGAAGAGGTACTAATGATAGGAAGATAACAAGGTTTGTTTCATATTGGTCTGCATGTAAAGCACTTATAGAGGTTGGAATGCCAGGTAATTGTACAATGCATAATTCGTTTGGTTTAATAATGGCAGATACTGTAAATATTACTCACGCTGGTTCACCTAACGGAAGTTGTAAAAGTAATTGCATGCAGTTAGATATTTCTTATTTTCAACAAAGAGTAGCTGGAGAATACCTATCTTACGCTCAGTACCCACCTAATAATTATGATGATAAAACAGCTTATGATTGTGAATCAAAAGTACAAGACTTTAATGGTAAAAGCGGACCCACAGGTTCTAAATTAATCTGGACAGGATTCGCACCTATTCAGTGGCAACCTAGTAACACAGATAGTAGTTTTACTCAGGGTGGTGGTCAGAACCCACCTGTATTTAACAACTCTCCAGTACCTGGACTAAATACTACCATAACGATTAATTGGGACCCAAATCAAGGTAATAATCCTTCTGACCAATCTTATCCATTTATAGAAAATTTAAGTGGGTCACAATATAAAGGTTATTTACCTGTGGGTGCAGACAATGACAACTCCTGGGGATTATTAGCCGCTAACCAAGGTGGGACCAACCCACAATCTAAAAGTCGTCTATGGGCAAGAAAAAGTAGTTGGAGAATACAGGGAGCGGGTTCAAACGGACCTACTACTTCTACGGATGATGCTTTTGCATGTTGTTCTTATGTGAGTTTTGGTTGTACCGACCCATCATTTGGTAATTACGACCCACAAGCCGTTTTAGATTGTAATGGGTACCCTAAAAATAATATTCATAAAGTAGATGAAAACGGAAATTTGATTCCTTGTGAAAATATTAATGGTGTAGTTCAACCATGTTGGGAACCAGGACAAGGAATTAATTGTAGTGATTGTATTAACACTACTACCGGTCTATACGATATAACTTTACAATCTTGTGACCAACAAACGTATGACGCGTGTGGTGGTGAAGGTTTTTTAACGTCTGCCGCTTGGAACTCTATGATTAGTGCAAGACCTTCTTCATGGTTATATGGTGGAGCTAAACAACAATTGGGGCAACCTGGAGGCGGAGGACTAGCTAGATTCTGGGATAAAGACGCGAGAGAAGTTTCTGGAGGAGCTCATGGTAGACCAGTGTGTCAATGTAATAACGCTGGTTGTATGTTACCAGGGGCGTCTAACTTTTCACCTTTAAACACTACAGATTGTAGTAATAATTTACCCCCAGGTTCTGGACCAAACTATGAACAATACGGTGATGTAACTTGTTGTGAATATAATAAATTTGGTTGTGATGATAGAAATTTTGTCACAGACCCACAAAATAATTATTTTTGTACAATAGATTTAAATGATGATGGAATACCAGACAATTTAGAGTTTTGTATGGAACCTAACGGGACTCCTTGTTGGGATATAGTAAACCAACAAGTGAACCCTAATTGTCTAGGCAATCCACCAGCATCAATACCAATTCCGTTAAGTAGTAGTGGTGGTCAAAATCTACCAAATGTCAATGTAACTGATGATGGTAGTTGTGAATTAATATTAATACCAGGGTGTAAAGATGATGGGGGAGCATTAGCGGGAGGTTCCTTTAGTAGCCCATTTTATCCAGGATATTCAGCTTTAAATTTTGACTCAAACGCTACAATACATAACCAAACTAGTTGTGAATACGCTTTTGGTTGTCCAGACCCATTAGCACAAAATGTGATAAATAATTTTCCAGTTTGTGGCGATGAGACAATACAAAGTAAAGTCAATGAAATAAACTCAAATAACCCTGAACTACCACCTATAACCACTAGTTTTGTTGAAAATAACTTAATACCAAACCTAGAATGTTGTGATTATCAAATTCCTGGAGTTGGTCCTGGTTGTACAGACCCAAACGCTTTAAACTATAATCCATTAGCGGATACAGATGATGGTAGTTGTGTCTATAATATCGAGGGTTGTACCGACCCAGAAGCTTTAAATTTTGACCCAACCGCAACCCTAGACGATTCTTCTTGTTTATACCCTGGAGACTACCCTGTAGAAGGAAGTAATTTCTTAGATGGTAGTGAAATGGAAATATGTAGAGAACCTTTAACAAAAGAAGAGGTATTAATGAACGTTTGTCAACCAACAGAAATACAATCAGAAGTATTTATTGAAAGAGGTAAACAATCTGTGTTTGAACCTAACCAAAGATTGGATGAAGTAAAAACTATTGGTGGGTTAAAAATATACGGGTACGGGTTTTATAATATAAAAGAACAAATATAATAAAATATGGCATTAGGAACATACGGAATAAAAAGATTATCTGATGTATCTCCAGAAAATGTGGAGATAGTTTCATTATATACACCTAGTAGAGAATCAACAGCAGAAACCATTATAAAAAAGTTAAATACTCAAAGTATTTTAACTCCCTATTATCACAATACGGAAACTGGTGGTACACCTGACATAGAACTTTTAGGTGGGGTTTATAATTTAAAATTACCTTACAATGAATTTAAAGATAAGGGTATATATAATTTAATCATACGACCTTTAGAAATTAGAACCACAATTACTGATTGTGGTGTACTATCTTCTTTACCCACAGTTAAAGGGTTAGTTTTTGATTTGAATAATGTACCTGTAGAGTCTAGAAATAAATTTGTAAATAACGGTTTAGTTGGTTACAGGGTTGAATATTTAAATAGTGACGGTACTAAAATACCAAATTTTTATAGAATAGTTACGTCTTCATTCTTTTGTGAACCAATAACTCAAAATTTAACAAATAGTAATCAGAAAGCGATTAGGTATCGTTATATTAACGGAGGAAGTAATTTATTATTTTGTACATTAACACCTACTTCCGCACCTTCTAATAAACCAACAGCTTTACCTTATATAGGTCAACCAGCTCAGAATGTAATAATAACCAATACCCATTTTAATCCAGTCCATTTAGAAATAGAAATGGTAGATTACGATGTCGATAGTTTAGGTATTGCACTTTACGGTAACCAAACTAAATCACTTAGTGATGGTGTTTATACCATTTACGACACTAATAACAATATTTATAAACAATATAATTTATATGAAACTAGAGACCAGTTTGGAGCACCACTATATGAGGTTAGACAAGACAGGGGAAATAATATAGACTTTACAAAAGCATTTAACAATATCGCAGAACAGTAATGGCTGGAATTTATAATAATAATGGTGTTATCCCAGGTAATGGAGCTGATGTATTCGGTGACAAATTGGTGGGCAATCAATTTGTTGACGGAGTTTCCCAATTTACCCTAGGTAATTTTGAAATTAAAAGTAATATAAATCAAAAAGATTCTAGAAACTTTAGTCTAGGTAACTTTTCTGAACCCATATCTTTAGAATCTTTAAATATTAAAACTTCGGAAGAAGCTAAGGTACTCGCTTCAAACAAATTAGAAGTTTTTATAAATTATAATAGAAGTAAAATAACTAATTTTACACTTTATGGTTCTTTAAGAGAAAGGTTAAGAGTTGCAGTTACAAATATTGTAAAAACGTTCCCAGCTGAGGTAACTTTTAAAAAGGTAAGAACATGGTTCGATTATTTAAGTGGGGAAACAGCAACTAACATTAATTACGATGCTAATCTAATAACCACTAACTTAAAGTTAAATGTATCTAACGCTTATAACCCATTCAATATCGAATACAGTGTTAACGGTAATGTGTATACAGACCCTAACGTATCCCCTTTAAGAAATTTAACTTTAGAATATAAAAAATATTCACTATATTATAAGAATACTGAATACCCGATAAAATTTTTAAAACCTACAAGTGGTACGACCAACACAGGTATTATTAATTTAGTGGTTGAAGGTAACCCATTTAGTGGTTCGTCAGCCACTACTGAGACTTTTTCCCTTAGACCAAACACACTTACTACGGAAGAAATTTTTGATAAAATGGAAGACGTAGAGAAATACCTAGTAGAAAGAAATATCAATCCGATATATACCGCTAAGTTTGAACAACCTATAGAAGACGATACTGGTAAAATAGTAAAATCTAATATTTCTGTTACCTGGCCTTCTTCAGATAATTGGAATTTAAGTATAAAGGGTAGTTTATTTACTAGTTATCTGGAGAGTTTGTATGACATAGCTGACACTTACGACTCATATAAAACAAACCTAGTCTCAAGATTCTTAACTACAGCAGCGTTAAAAGAGTTTGATACCTACGACGAAAAAGTTGATAAAGTCTTAAAAATTTATGGTAGAAGTTTTGACCAGATAAAAACATACATTGACGGTTTAGCTTATATGGCTAATGTTACATATGATGGTGTTAATAATATTCCTAACGAATTATTAAAGAATTTTGCTCAAACATTGGGTTGGGGAACACCGTCAGCGATAAAAAACGAAGGATTTTTAGATACAATATTTAAAAGAAATACCACTACTGAATATAGTGCATTAGCTCAAAATCAAACACCAACTGAACTTAACTACGAATTATATAGAAGATTATTAGCTAACACAGCTTACCTATTTAAATCTAAAGGTACAAGACGAGGAATTGAATTTATGTTGAGGTTTGTTGGTGCACCTGAAGCGTTAATAGAATTTAATGAACATGTTTATGTTGCGGGGCAACCTATAAACATGACACAATTTAAAGAATACGAATTAAAAATATCTGGAGGAACATACACTGAAGATATACCAGTATTTGACACTTATTTTTCTGCAGCGACCAATAACACATTTCCACCTATAGTAATTACAGGTTACACTTTTGGTTATGAGACTATTACTAAAACTACAAATGTAATTCCAGGAGTTTTACCCGTAGATGAAAAGGGTTTTCCTACAGTACCAAGATACGGAGCAGATTCTTATTTTCAGTCAGGTGCGGGATGGTTCGAAGAGACTATAGAACACCAAGGGAAAAAAGTAATAAATTACGAAACTTCAGTATTTACAGGTGATACACCTTTTGTTAAAACCAAACTAAATCAGTTTTCATATGGTGAACCATATTTAAATTTATATAGAAAATTTCCAGATTCTAAATTAGGGTTCCCTATCGTCAGAACAGTAGATAATAAAAAATCCTGGATAAGAAAAGACTCATACCAAAAAAGGTATTTAAATTTACCAGATAGAGGGACCAACTATCAAACAGAAAATGATAAGTTAGTTATTAATGTTAAAAACGTTGATATTTTCTTAAATATTGGTCAAGGGTTAGAGTGGGATGTTTGGAATTTTTCTAAAAAATATAGTTGCCCTTTTGGTCCTAACGCTTTAAGTTCACCATACCCTGGTGTAGGTGGACCAGACTGGACTGAAATAGTTGCAGACGCTTCTAAACTATCCTTTTTTGAATTTTCTCAAAAATTCTGGACTGTTTTAATTAATGTTAAAAACAGACAAACTATAGATGATGGACACGCTGGAGGTTACCCAACACTACTAAGTATATATTTGGATTATCTTAAGAGTGACCAAACATGTGGTATACCTAGTAACAATTACACTTACGAAAAAATGATTGCCTATGTGGAAAATATGGGTGATTATTGGGTTAGATTATTAGAACAATTAGTTCCCTCCACTACAATTTGGCAAGGAGGAATTAAATACGAAAATTCAATTTTTCATAGATATAAATACGCTT
>CERP01029160.1_pt1 | contig 10533 bp, 24 predicted proteins | sample 530801 | NCBI WGS metagenome assembly CERP01 (sample SAMEA2620991, study PRJEB7988) | marine metagenome | biome: marine biome (ENVO:00000447); feature: surface water layer (ENVO:00002042); material: "saline water (ENVO:00002010), including plankton (ENVO:xxxxxxxx)" | depth 5 m | reverse complement strand
ATTTTGTTGTAGAATCAGTGAAAAGTGTTTTTGCTAATCCTACTAGAAAAGGTGCATCATAGTCACCGCTTTTAATTGATTTATCATTTTTTATTGTTTCGAATAATTCTTGTACACTGCCGATCACATCTTCTGGACGTAGAGTGTCACTTTCTTGTGCAAAACCTAAACTGCTTACTAATACTGCTAAACTAACTACTAACTTTTTCATAACTCTTTAATTTTTTAATTACTTATTTTATACTATAAATATAAGAAATAAATATAACTATTCCAACCAAAAAGTTAACTTTTTTTAGTAAATTTATCTAATACCGATTTAGGTTGTGTTTTCTTTTTAGTAGCCGGTTTCTTTGGGGTCTTTTTTGCTACTGCTGTTTTTTTAGCTGTGCTAGTATGTTTTCTTGTTTTTGTAGAGCTATCTGACACTCGCTTATTGCTAGATTTAATGTCATTCTTTCTGCTAGGTGTATTTGGTTTTGGAACGACGGTATTAATATCTCCGTTAATAATTGGTTGAGTTGTTGAATTGTCATTTCCGTTTTTAATAACTGTCCCTCCGGTGTTTGAAGAAACGCTTCGAACTTTTCCTTTTTCTGCGTTATATCTTCGTTTGCATTCATCTGATCCAATTTGCTTTGTTTCGTCGTAGAAGATGATACCTGAACGGCATGAGGTTGTATACTCGCCATATTTGAGGCCACACGGGTACTTTGTTCCATTAGTCGCTTCGACGAGGTAACAAACGCCCCAATCAATATCCATAATTTTTTTAACATATCCATAATATTTTTGTCCAAGAAAAGCCATATATACAAAGTCATTTACTTTATATTGTGGTTTCTCGAATCGTTTACTTACTGCTGCAGGAATGGTAGATTTTTTTGCCATTTACTATTAATTTAAGCAAATAGAAGGACCTTGATCAATAATTCGAAATATACGTATATATTTTGTATGTTTAGATGACTTAAACATTTTCTCAGTTTCTTCGTCTCTGTTTAAAATATACCCAATTTCAAAAAATTTATATATTGTATATCTTAATGCTTTAAGACTATTAGTTTCAATCATTAAATGATCATCATCAATCATGACATCAACTAATTCTATATTATCATCGAATTCAGGTTGAGTTTCTACAGAATCATTTTTAAATTCTATAGGACCCATTTCAATTTCATCATTAATGTCAGAGTCTTCATCCATTTGCTGTTTTAAAGAATTGAAAAAGTCTTGTAATTTTGAAGCTAAATCAACATCTGAGCTAGTGTTAACGCCGACATCATATAATTCAAATAAATAATCAATTTTGTCATTTGACGATAACGTTTTATAATAACTATATTCTGAATATGTTATATTTAAAGCATCAAATATTGTTTTCATTACGTTTTATAATTGTATTATGCTAAATAAAGCGTTGAATTGTTCCAAATCCAAACACTTCATTTGCATAAATAATTCACGTGCCTCGTACAAACTCGTTGCCATTACACGACCTATGATTTCGAATTCTTCATCTTGTTTAAAATAAAATCCAAATATAGCTTTCATAGGTTTAATCTTTATTATAAATATAATCCAATCTCATATCCTTTAAGAGCTGAAGAGCATGCTTCGGATATTGTTGAATAAATTTTAGACAATTCAATTATTTTTATGTCGAATTCTCTACCTTTAATTGTAACAGATAGTGTTTCTGTCTTGTCTACACCTTCGGCATAAAGGTTGTTAATTTGTGTGTTTAGTGACTTTGCATAACTAATTAGATCTTTGTAAGTCATAGTTAAACTTTGACCACATACTTCTAAATTACCGATAACAGTAGCCATCGGATCTGTCTTAAAGTTGTCTGATGTAATTCTGTCACTAAATACGAAATCAATATCAGCCCATGTATTACCATAACGGGTACGATATTTGTCTGAAATTGCCCAAGGGTGATTAACGCTTTTAATCATGTTGTTAAAAAATTAAAATTTATAAATTGTTACTGTGTATAAAAATTCTGAGTAGTTATGTCGTATGCTAACGTTTTTATATTTTTCAATTAACATATCTAATATTAAACCAGGATGTGCATAAAAGAAGCCTTCAACTATGTTATTGTTTATAGGCGATAATAAATTAAATGCAACAACTGAATCTGCGGCGGTATACATTTTATCTATATCTTCAAATAATTTAACTAGATCAGCATCTTCTGTTTCACATCTTCTTTGAGTAAATAAACTACAAGCTACTATCCATTTTGCTTCTGGTATTTCACTATTTTCAAATGCATCCGTAATACAATCAATATTATAACGTTGTTTTGCTAATTGTGTCATTGAAGGATTATGATCAATACCATTATATGATATAACACCCGTTGTAACATTTAAATGATCATACAGATCAGCTCTACCACAACCTACATCAGTTATAGTTGTCCCATCAAACCCAGAAACTAAATTGCTAAAGATATATCTTTGCTCATTTGTCGTGTTATAGCCTACTGGCTTTGGGCTATATAATAAAAAATTTGGATCTGTCGGTTCAATCGAATCAAATTCATGTTGTTGTGTCATTTGTTCAATTAACTGTTGCTCTAATTCTTCTTGTTTTGTCATAATTAAGAACTTATTATAATATTAATTGTATATCAGGATACTTTATATTATTCAAATATAACTAGTTGTAAATGTTCGTATTTAAGCCTTACATATAGGAAGTAAATCTCGTTCTAATAAATCTTTATAAGGGACATTACACTCAACTTGTCCCGATTGGCAAAGTTTAGATGTTAAAATACGATTAATATATGTATTTTTAGATACAGCTGTATTTAATTGAATTAATGCTGTTCTAGATTCTAATAATACATCATATACTGTTTGTTTTTTCAATGCATATTTATCGATAACTACTCCTACCTGGTGATTGTTATCACTCGTAATAATTACTGATTCTCCTTCTTTATAAGCCATTATTCAATAATTTTAACGATTCTACTTTCTGTAACTGATTTTACTTCGAATTCAAACGTCGTGTTTCCGAAGTCTTTAATTACTTTTGCTTCTGCTTCTGTGCATGACATTGCTTCTACTAAATAAGATTCTGTAACTTTCTTCTCTTTTGTTCCTTTAGGTGTATCAATTACATCTATTAATTGAACTTTTGCTACGTAATAACTCATTGTTTTTAAAAATTTAAATTAATAATTATTTTTCTTATAATATATGAAAATATTATTCAAATTCAAACCTAATTATTTTTTATTTAGGTATTTCTGTAAACGTTTTTGATTTCTATGAAATTCATATGCCTTCCTGATGTGTTTAGGCTCTAACTCAAAATTAACTTGTAAATTGTCTAATATATCAGCTACAATACGTTCTTTATCGGTTATTGAATTTGACTTTTTAACAAGCATTTCAATAATTCGTTTCAATTGATATACATATCCTTTTGGTAAACGATTTAATAATCTAGAATCATTATCATAAACTTTAATTTCAAGTTTGTCTGATTTTTTCTTCTCAGTAATTATTCGTTTAGCAATATGAGCTGATTCTTTTAAGATATCACCATATTTCATAATACCAGCTGTTTCTAAATCAGGTAATTCATCTACAGGTTCTTCTGTTGCAGTTTCATCACCTGGTACCTCCTCGGTAGCTATTCCGTCACCACCTACTTCTGGTACATCTTCTCCGGTTATTGGTTCTGTATCCAAATCAGCAGTAGTCATACCACCACCACCGCTAAATCCACCTCCTGATGAACTACCTCCTGTATCTGCAGCTGCATCAGTATCTCCATCTTCAGCATCATCTCCTACTTTAGCAGCTAAGCCTTTGATATCATTTAAATCTAATTGTAATTCTAAAGTATAATCAACATTCCGGCCGTAGCCACCCATTGGTACTATTTTTACTATATTATTACGCATTAATGACAATAATACCTGAGCATTTAAATTTAAATTAGCTCCAGCTCTAGTAATAAACTCTCTAACACCTTCATCTGACGTAGAATATAATACTCCTAATTGAGTAGTATTTTGTTTATCAAACAATCCTAGGAACTTTTCTTCAGCTGAAGTAAATGCTCCGTCTGCAGTTTCAATTATAACATTTGCTGATTCTGTTATAATTGTTTTTAAAGTTTTTTCGATGTTATGTTTCATGATTCTCTTGATTCTGCTAAATTAGTCATTCGGTATGTAGATGCTAGTTTTCTTATTTCATTAACAGTTTTTCTTGCTGTTACACCACATTTTTTGACATTGTTATTGTGATAACGTTCGTGGTTACGTTTAAACTTTTCCCACAATACTTCCATTTCTTCAAATAACTCATGAGATGTCATATATTATCCTTTTAAAAGATTATCAGGTTTTATTTTAATAAACCGATCCATAAATGAATCTAAATGTTGTTTTGTAGTTTTATATGAACAATAATCAGATGTTTCAATGTATATAGATCCATCTTTATCATATACCCTAACGATATGTTCGGTATTAAAGTATTGTTTTGTGATATTACCTGTTGCATTGATTATATCTACACATATAAAATTACTATTATTCATTTAATCTCCTCGGTATGTAGCTCCCATGTAACCTGTGCTACGTCCACCACCTGGCATATCATATGGATTGATATCTGATTTAGGTTCTGATTGTGTAGGTTGTGTTGTAGTCTTTGCATTTAATTCATGCAATTTTGTTAATAGATCATAAGATTGCTCTACAGTAATATCATTTAACGAATCTTTATTAACTATATCTAAATATTTAATAACTAAACGGTTAAATGGGTTAGGATTGAATGGATCTAATGAATCCATATCTAATTTAGATTCAATTGCTCTTAAATTGGTACGACCACCTTGGTCATTTTTAGCCAATTGCTCACCTTTACCAGGTGCAGTAAAATCTTGTTCTTTTATTACTTTAGCAACTTCTTCTCGAAGAATACGAATGTGGTCTGGGTTTGTTTTATCGAATAATTTCATAATTAACTAAAAAATTGTGCTAATTGCTGTGATACTTCATATGTTTGTTCATCTGATAATCCTTTAACAGCCATTCGGTAATGTTTGATAACATGATTAAATGCTTCAATCACAGATTCGTCATATTGTAAATCAGATTTTTCAGATAAATTTTGTTCATATTTTGTTTGAACTTCTTGCATAGTAGGTAAAGATTGTCCTTCTTTTCGTTCCCATGCATATCCTTCAAGTAACGCTTTAAGTTTTGCCATAATATATCTTTTAATAATAAATATACAATTAGTTAAAAGACATATTTATATTAAAAAAAAGAACGAATATGATTGAAGCATTTGAACGATTATTACACCGAATGATCTTTGCACACGATAAAAGTTTACATTTTGTATATGGATTTTTAGTATTTTTTATTATAGCATTAATTAATCCATTAACTGCATTAATAGTTACGTCAACTGCAGCTGGATTGAAAGAATTATATGATTATAAAATGCCAAATCATACAAGTGATTATAAAGATTTTATTTTTACAGTGATACCGGCTATATTAGGTTATATTTTAACATTATTATAACACTAACAAATATGAAATTCAATATTATAGTTCCATAGATAATATCCACTTAATTCTGTATAATAACCCATTATATCAGTTTGATAAAAATACCCAAACCATCTATCTTTATTTGCAATCTTAAATTCCAATTTTTCTGGACCTGTTTGTAATATCAATTTCATAATAGTTTAATTTAAAAAAAAATCAGTACCAGATAAACTTTCATAATATCCATATGCCCTATCTTCATGCCAATAACCACCTTGTATAGATTTTGGATGATATATATAACCATGCCATCTCATATATCGATCGAAGAATTGTGCACCAGGCACTGATATACAGTATCGTTTTAGTTTCATCTTTTATTTTAATTTAATCTCTTTCTTCGATTTCATAGAAATAACTATCGTCATCTGCAACCCATTTATGACCTTGTTCGCACACAAATTCATGTGTTGATACTTTAAAATCTGGTTTGGTTATACCTTTCGGTGTTAAAGATTGGTCATGGAATAAAACCCTATTATTTGGTTGTGCTGCAAACTGTCCATTATCCATTTTAATAATATTGAATGATTTATGTTCGTTTGGTGTCTGTGATAAACTAACGTCTAATTCATTTGGATCCGAATGACAACTATCAATTGTAAACATATATTGACCTTTATGAAACTGCTTATCTTTCATATAAACCTGGCAATCTAATTTAGATAAAGTAGACTTTTCAATAACTGATATGTTATAACTAAAAGCATCCCATATTTCTAGATGGTCTAGAGGAAATTGTTCCTTTTCTTTAATATCAGTTTTCCAAACATAAGCAGATATAGGTAGTTTATCATATAAAGCTCCGTAGTTGGTTAAAAGTGATTCTATATATAAGGCTTTACCTTTTAAAGACTTTACTGAGACCCAATAACAAGGTTCATACTCACCATGACCTTTTTCAAAATCATATAGGTATTCTTTTTTTATATAACACTCAACTGGTGGTAAATTTGCTACTAAATAACTCATATTACACTTTCTTTTTAATTTAAATATCCCATATGGATTTACGTTTACTATTCTTTTTATTGAAGCTAAACAATAATACTATTTTTTGAATTAATCGTTTCATAAAACTTTTTTCTTTTTTTCTAGATTCCGGAAATCTACCTTGATTACCCATACCATCATAATCTGTTGTAGTATCAACATACGCCATAGGTGATGGTAAGTCACTGTAATGACAATAGTTTTCTAACTCTACTTGTTTTTCTTTAATCATTTAAATATAATTTTAAGCTGTTAAATAATCTATACTATCTAATAATTGAATGGATTCATACCCATCATATTCATTAATAATAAATTTAGTGCCTTCTGGAATGCTAGCTATTTTTAAATCTTCTACACCGCCTGCATATACATCATAAGTTTTTTCTGCATATGAAATGGCTTCTTCGATATTTTCATCTTTAACCAGTTTAATTAACTTAGGGTCAAATACTGCTTCAGCTGGTGCATCCCATGTATAAAAACCAGCACCATACCCAGGTGAATATAAAACTAATACATTTCCGTCTATTACTACTTTTTCCATTATTGTTTTAATTTGTTATTTAAATAAAAAATATTGTATTTACCGAATCACAGTATCCAAATGTTTTAGTACCATCATTATATCTTCTAATACGTTGACTATATTTTAAGGTTTGTCTATATTGATATTCAACATACCCAAACCATGCATTATTGTTATAAAATATTAATGACATACCATCAGTTGGTTTATCTATAGTTAACTTCATAATATTATTTACGTTTTATTTTCGGACTACAACCTAAATAAAATGCAATACTAAATTGTTTACGGCGCCATGTAGGTACTTTATACTTTTTCATAGTATCATCTACTATTTGTTGTAATGTATCTTCATCACATTCATAGTCCAAGAAAGGTATTTCTGTTTGACCTCTTTCATTTATAACAGCATTTGATACTAACTCATCAAAATCGGCACTAGGAGTACTTGCTCGAAATGCTAAACGATACATTTCGCATAATATCTCTTTATCTCGTTCTTCTTTACTTTTACGTTTACCCATAACTCTTATTTTTTTCTTTAAATATATGAAAACATTGACAATAAACCAAATATTATCTATTCTAATAATTTATTAAAATCTACATTTTCATCTAATATCTCTATAGGTACTGGACTTTTTTCAATTATATTCATTAATATTTGTTGAACATACGACGCAAACCAGTACTCACCATTTTTTAACCCATAACTGTTTTTATTACATTTATAACAACTACCACTATGACCTTCAAAATAGTAATATTCGTCATCTTCTTCAATACCAACAATCCCTGAATTCATTTTCCATTTGTCAGCATCAAGGTAACCACCTCCCCAACCAGCAAATACTCGGTAATAAGTTTCATTACTTTTAATTTTGAGTATAACCCAACTTTCAGGTGTTTCACTAATGTTTCTCATTTTTGTAATTTTTGAATTAATACCACCATCCTCGAATATAAAACTCTATCAATTTCCATAGAAGTTTATGGGCTCTTTCTTGTTTATCTTGTGATTCGTTAAACCATTTTTTTGAGTTTTCTTTAATTTCATCCCTTATAGATCTATATTTCTCATCAACTTCGTATCTATATTTCATTGAAGGATATTCTGGAATATCTAAAAACTCAAAATCCATAACTTCAGCACCATATTTGTCTTTTAGTTTTTGTTGATATTCACAAGCATATTCTTCATTGTAAACCTTATCCATGAGCCTAACAACCGTACGGATTTTCTTAGCGTCGATTTTAGAATCCTTGTCCATAGCTTTATCCGATTCCATATACTTGGCTTGTTTCAATAACTGATGTTTAAATACATCTAATGAGTAATAGTAATCAAAGTCAAATTGTTTCCATACCACAGGAATCCAACCAATAACATTCTTAATCTGTCTCCATTTTCTACGAGGCCAGTAATTAATGTCAATCAATATCTCTTTTAACTTACTCATCTTTGTTTTAGTTTACACCTTGCAATAAATACAAATCATAACCATCAATTTTTTCAACCTTAGTACCAAAGTCAAAATCCCTATCATTATTAGAGCAAACACCTCCATAAACTTTTGGTATTAATTCACCTAAAAATTGGTACTTATTTCTTATTTCTTCCCCATTATTCAGCATAAACCAATCTCCGTTTTTTAAGTCTTGTATTTCGCAGAATTTGTTTTTTATTTCAGTCATTTAAGTTTAATTATTATTCAAAGTCGCAACGATTCAAACTTTCTTTAAATATAAGAAATATATTTTAAATATACAACCTAATTATTAACTTTGTGCGGTTAATAACTCAAAATATTGATCTGCAGATAAAGCTACCATATCACCAGCTGGATCCACTTCGGTATCTAATTCTACTAACAATATATCACCTTGTCGTTTCAACTCTTTGATATGTGGCACTACATTTTCATGCACACGGAATGTGCTAGCAATAGCAGTTAATGGATCTTGAGTATATTCTTGTTCTATCCATAACCAATGTTCCGATTCTGTAGTAGTACACCAACATCTAACGGCATATAAAGATTCGCGTAATCCTAATTTAGATCCAGATACTATATGTGTCTCAAAAACTACATGGTAATCTTTATATCCTAAGAAATTACCTGCTTTATCAAATTGTTTATGTGTAACTTCTTTACCTGCAGTTGCAATACGTTTAGATCCCAATTCGGAAATCATAGATGCTATATCAATAGTACCGAATACTAAAGACTGAAACATTGCGTTATCTAGCTCGAAAGCTTCTTTATAAGAAAAAGGCTTAACTAAATCAAATTCTGCTTGTATACGTTCGAATAGATCGGTTATAGCCGGCAATTCTCGGTCAATAGTCTTATTTAATTCGTCAATAAAATTATTTTTTAGTCGACCCATATTGCTATAACTAGTTTTAAGATAACGAAGCATATCTGTATATGCAATTTCATTATATCCACTACTCCAATCATTAACAGGAATATAAAAAACAGCTGTTTCTGGATCTATAAACATAGTAGGCATATCATCAAATAAAAATATTCTAGATACTTGAGTATTATCTTTCAACCAAAAGTCCCAAAGACCAAACAAGAATTCTCCTCGCAATACGCCGCGCGACTGATTACGTCCTGATAAACCGTACCCAGTATGTTTACGAGTAGTTTGTCTTTTTAATAATCGACCTTGTTGAGTTGCCTTTTGCAAACTTCTTGTAATTTGTCCTTCATAATCAAAATATTTTTCCATAACCTTTTTATTTTATTTAAATATAAGAAAAATAATTCAATTATCCAACCTTTAATATAAAAATAAATGAACGCTAGTACGCCCTTTCAGGTCATACTCGAATACCTAGATCTAAGCTATACTCGAATACTCAGAATACTTTCAGGTCATACTCTAAATTCTATACTAGAACAACAGCCCACAAAAAAAGTGCTACCGAAGCAGCACTTGCGAAAGTTTTATTTTTTTACATCAACAACATTAGGTAATGCAGTGTTTAACAGCCATTCAAGAAAATTACGCACTCTGCTAAAAACCGATAACAGGTCAATGTTTCCGAAGCTTTGTTTTATTTTAGATTGTATCACGTTAAGATGGTTAGATAGCGTTTCAATACCCGATTCTAATGTTTCTTGAGGTACCTCTCTTTTTAACAGTACTGCTATTATGGCTTTCCAGCCATAGCTAGCTATTTTAGGTGCATGTTTAGTTAAATCAATACCCGCTTTTATAGTTTGACGAGCAGCAATTGCAGTGATATTACCAGCAACAGGAACGGTAGCAGCTATTCCGGTTAATATACCCATGGCCATGTTTTCGAATAACTCAGCATCAGTATCAGAAAACCATTTAACTCGTATGAAATAAGAAATTGCATGAGCAACATCGATAACAGTAC
>CERP01000911.1_pt1 | contig 10537 bp, 2 predicted proteins | sample 530801 | NCBI WGS metagenome assembly CERP01 (sample SAMEA2620991, study PRJEB7988) | marine metagenome | biome: marine biome (ENVO:00000447); feature: surface water layer (ENVO:00002042); material: "saline water (ENVO:00002010), including plankton (ENVO:xxxxxxxx)" | depth 5 m | reverse complement strand
TCTGTATGTAGTGAAGCGCGTGCACGACCCAGAGGTAGGCGAGGCTATTGTTATGCGTCTGCACTTGCCACGGGATGGGGTGCGAGAGTTCACATTACCTATGAGTGCTGTCACATCGACAGAAGAGTTTCGCAAGACGCTATCCTCACGGGGCGTCACTGTAAAAAAGATGGATGATTTGATGAGCTATACATTAAGTTGGGTAGACGAGTTGCAAGCTACTAGTACAGCAGACCAAGCACATCGGCAGTTTGGGTGGGCAGATGACAGCATGAGTGCATTTATTTTGGGCAACCAAAAGATTACTCCTGATGTTATTGAGTTCAATCCGCCTTCTAACCAAACAGTAGGACTTTTTCCTGCGTTTGAACCGAAAGGCACGTACCAAGAGTGGCGAGATAACCTAGAGTTGTGGAGCGATGAGAAGTTCGTCCTCCAACAATTTGCTTTGGGTATGGGATTCGGCAGTCCGTTGATGGAGTTTCTGAACACTAACTGCGGCACGGTCTCGTTCTACAATAAAGACTCTGGTGTGGGCAAGACAGCACTGTTGTTAGCCGCATCCGGTATATGGGGAGACCCAGAACAGCTCGTATTGCAGAAGGACGACACCTATAACTTTAAGATGAACCGCGCTGAAGTGATGCACAGCTTACCTACGGGCATTGACGAGATCACTAATATGTCCCCACGACAAATGTCAGAGCTTGTGTATCAAGGCACCAGTGGACAGCAACGGGGGCGTATGTCGTCCAGCTCAAACGTTGAGCGGTATCGGGGTGGGCGTTGGAGTCTTCTTATGATGTACACCGCTAACACCAGCGTAGTAGAGCGTATCAGTATGGCGAAGGCTATGCCGAAAGCAGAGGCGCAACGGGTTCTTGAGTGCCGTGTAGAGCGTATGTTTGATTCGGTTAAAGATAAAGAAACTACCGATGCGTTCGAGAGTAGTCTTCTAAGTAACTACGGGCACGCGGGCATTACCTACGTACAGTACATAATGAAAAATTTACAGGCGTGCCAGCAGATTGTATGGGACGTGCAGAAGCGTGTGGATGCTAAGGCTGAGTTAACGTCTGAAAATCGGTTCTGGTCTGCGACGATAACCGCAACAATTGCCGGTCTACTTATCGCGAAGAAGGCGGGACTGCATGATTTCGATGTCCAGAACGTATTTAAGTGGGCTGTGTCGGATTTAGTCGAGCAGAACAAACGAAACATGACGGACATGGGCGGCACTGTGTACGACGTTTTAGATGATTTCTTTACTGAGAACATTAGCTACATCTTGCAGATCAAAAGCACGGCGGACAATCGAGGCGTGCACAATAACGGGTTAGATGAATATGTAGTACCTGAACAGATTGCTCGTGGACGTTTGATCGCTCGGTACGAAACAGACACTAAGATGTTTTATGTTAAGCCCAAACCGCTGAAAGAATGGTGCGGAGAGTTGCAAATTAACTACGCGCATCTAGTGAACGAGATCATGCAGAAGTGTAATGGCAAGCGTAAGAAGGTGCGCTTAACCAAAGGCACAAACCTACAGCTACCTGCATCCGACGTGCTTGCTATGAAGTTTGACATGGAGCCTGACGATGAAAATCTTGAAGACTTATGATCTTGCCCCTGACGGGGTGCGGATCGAAGTCAATTGGGACAACATGAATATTGGCGCGTCAATCTTCGTGCCGTGCATCAACACAGAAGAAGCCACAAAGGAAGTTACCCGCATCTGCACCGAGAAAGGATGGGAGATAGAAAGCCGTCTTAGGATTGAAGGTGAGTGCCTAGGGGTACGTTTTTGGCGTAAAATGTGATAGTGTGTTTGCGGCAGTGGGTTCCACCCGATCCTTCTGTCGTTCTCCTCGCCCTACTTGACGGCTCCGAAAAGTATGTGGCTTTACCCCCTTTGGTCCCCCGAAGGGGGTTTTTTATTTGGGTGCTACGAAACCGTTACGCTCTGCTTCAAGCTGGTCATTCAACAACCTACGCATAGCCGGGGATAACGTCACACCGTTGTACATCTCAGTAGATGTTTTCATGTGTTGCTTCATCGACCGATCAATAGATTCCTGCGTGATCGCAAAGTTGGGGTGGGCACGGTTGTACTTAGCAATCTCTCGCATTACTTCACGCGCTTCAGGAAAGTCTCCTTGCCGAGTGGCGAGATAGTATTGTTTACGGAGTTTTGAGGCTCTACGCGAAAGTGTTGTGTCAATACGTTTGATCCGCTGGTTGTTTTCTTGGAGACGTGTGTACTCAGCCGGTGCAAAACCGAAGAATTGTGCGGCAAGCTCGCCACCTGTAATGTCATCGTAGATAGGATCGCCGCGCCGAGAATAAACGCCACCATCTTGTTGATAACGTCCAAGCACTTTGTACGCGTTTGCAACACCAACAGGTAGTAAGTTCTCTACACCACGTTGAAACTCGCCTTCCCACATATCATTTAGTCCTCGCCCAGCACGTTTAGTTACACTCCATGCAGGACCACCTAGATAGAAACCTATGGTTTCTTCCATAGAGGCGTCGGTGTTGTATCGGTTTGTTTGTAGGACAAGGCCAGTCAAGCGTATTCGCGACGCAACGTCGGCGCCGGTCAGTTGATTAACCGCCCCCTTGTACCACCCTTCACCTATATAATCGCGTACGATCGTATTGAAATCATCTTCTTCGTCACCCAAGAAGAGCGTATCTGCAAGCAATTGAACTGCGCCGTACAAAGGCACGCCGTGTACCCCTGCAAAAAACACCGCCGTTCCATGTATTCCTAAAAGTTGTTTACCTGCGGTGCTCGTCATTGTAGCGGCGACAGCATCGCTAAAGCCGTTCTCTTTTAACTCCGCTTTGTATACATCCAACGCTTGCTTTGCGGTCTTTATCATCGTGGCATACATACGTAAGCCGTATGACTTATACATCATAGCCACACGCCCAATGTTTTCTTGCGCTATACGCGGTGCCGTTTCGAGAGTAGAACCACCGTTAAACTCGTGCGTTTGCTTGAAGGCTGTCTCGATTGCGAGGTCTTCTCTTTCAGCTTTTGTTAGTTTTGGTTGCTCTTTCTCTAACTTTTTAATGGCTAGTTTGTATGATGCCACCATAGCTACTTGACGGTTAAATCGTTCTGCTTGGTTAAACATCATGGCAGAAATAGCAGTGCCTCTGTCTAATACAGAAAGACCTTTACGTACTAACGATTCGTTAGGTCTAGCCTTACCACCTTCGATAAGACCAAGAACATCCATCATGTAAGACCGGTTTAGGTGTCCCCGTTTGGCCGCACGTTGTACTAATGGGGCAATCTCTTTTAACTCTTTAATACGTTCCGCAGGGAGATCCATATCCGTACGTACCGTATAGTTTCCGTTAACTTCGGTATAGTACGCATCGAGGCCATACGCAGGAGAAGAAGCGTCTAGGGCTTCTTGAACACGATCACGTAGTCCTTTGTCGTCTCCTTTTTTCGGTGCTTGGTGTCGTGCGCCTGTAACAAGACTAGCCGCGTCACTAATAGCGCTGGCACTGGCACGGTACCCATGCTCACCACCCAACATAGGCAACACAAACAAAGGAATTTGTGACGTGTTAACCATCGCCGAGGCTGTGTTCAAGCCGATGGTACCAACAAAAGCAAGCTGGTTAGCAACGCGTACTACACCTTCAAACTCTTTATACTTTGCACCGGACGTAGAGAATTCCATGCGCTTCACTAAGTCGTCTTTCAATTCCTTAAGAATGTACTGTTTCTTGGGTGAAAGTGCAGGTACTTCACCAACTTCAGCTTCGAGCTGTTGCACTTTCGCGTTAAAACCAAGCCGTTCTATTTGTTGTCCTAACGAAAAGCCTTTTACCTTTATTGCACGTAAAGCGTCAGTCTCGTGCCCAGCAATATTTTCTCGGGGTTGTAGTGATTTAGCGAATGATGTCTCTGGTAGGGACTCAATAACCATACGCATGAATGCTTCTTGAGTCTTCGCGTCTACACCGCTACCTTCTAGTAGCTTAAGTGTCTGGTTAACAAACGAAGTAGGCGGCGCTTTTTGTGCGTAACCCAGATCTAAATCACCTTCACCAGACTTTGTAACCTCCATGTCAGGATTACTTTCGATGTCTTCAATACGCGCTAACCACTCACTACGGCTTTGGTACATCTCAAAAACGTAACTGTCTTGTCCTTTGGGAGTTTTGCCATCCTTATACCGATAGCCAACTTTGTAACGCCCTTCACGCATAAGAGGGAAGTAAACAGCTAAATCAGCTTTGTCAACTAGACGTTTCGTTATCTCGTCTTTAAGATTTTTAGCTTCTTGCGTCTTACCCATCGTGTCATCAATACGTGCAAACAAAACATCTTTTAATGCTTTATGTTGATCTCTATAGAACTTTTCCATGTTCTCGTAGGTACGTCGGCCTTCAGAGTCTAGCTTCTTCCATTGTTCGTGATTCTTCTGCCAAATAGCCCATAGATCGTTACTACTCTTATCGAGCTTGCCTTGGTATTTTTTTCTTGCCTCACTAACGGAAAGTTTAGGGTCAACTTGGAAGATAGTCGAACCATACTCACGGCTATATACGATGTCGTTAAAACGTTTTACTTGCTCTGGCGTTGTGTTGTCGAACCACTTCTCCATAGGTTGAATAATTTTTCTAGTGGCTTCATCTCTAGCCGCAACAGCGCCTCGCATTTCTTCTACCGCTATAAGAAACTTTTGAGAAATTGCACCAAGGGGTTTACTCACCATGTTTATGGCGTCGGTAAGAGCAACTAGATCAAGAACTTTTGGTACAACAAATCCAGCTTTGCTCCCTAAACTGTCCATTGTGTCTTCAACAAGCTCACCAAACTCTTTCCGTTCTTTCGAGTTAGGTGGCGTAGAAAATTTCTTTTGCACGTCACCAAACATACCCATTACTTTCTTAACACTAGCGGCAGTGCTAGACATGGCTAGGGTGTCGGCATCGCGGAACTCAGGTGCAGGTGCAAGGATCTCATCAATTAATGCGTCGGCACGAGTCTGAGCAGATTCGATATCTTTAGTCTGCATACCAACTAAACGGCGTAAGAAGTTACCTACGCTACCTAAAAAGCGCTGTAACGCGTTAATGTTTGATCCATCAGGGTTGATACCGGCAAGTTCTGCGCGGAACTCTGGATTCGACATAGCCTCGGAAACAAACTCGTCGAGGTTCTTAGCACCGTATGCGGTACCAAGGCTGTCTTTAACATCATTGAACAATGTGTTTAGTTGCTTAGTTAAAGGATGCGAAGGTTTAGCCAACGTTGCCGATGCCACCGCGTGAACCATCTCATGTAGAAGGGTGTGCTGACTAGCACCGTAGGCTTCGTTAAGTTTGATTGTGTTGGTTTGCGGGTCGAAGCCCCCTGCAAGACTGCCTTCTTTTGTATCGGAAAAGAATTCAACCTTCGTGTTGCCCACATTATCAGCTAGTTTGTTTGCTAGCTGGCGAACGCGGTTTTCAGGTGTAAGACTTGCTAGCACACGCAGTGCTTCACCTAGCTTGCCTTCACGTAAAAGAGACGTTGTTACTGGGTGTAATTCATTACCAAGCATGACATCATCGGTGCGTAGCTCGTATGGCAAGTCGTCAAAGAACTCTTCAATCGCTTTTATTTCTGCATCAAGTTCACGCTGTTCACGTGACGCTTCTTTGCTAGCGTAAGCCGCATCATCAACGTAGTCTCGTATGACTCTTTGCGTTGTTTTCTTACTCTGCGCTTTTAATTCTGAGGGGCTTTCAGCCTCTTTTACCTCAGCCGCAAGCACCTCTTTAGTTCTTTTGGTAACACGTTGGAGCGCTTGTTTCTTAGTCTCTATTCGTTTTTCTACCCATTGATTAGTCTCTTTGGATAGATTTTTCTTAGCCCACGCCAAAACCTGCTCGGCATTTTTCGCGCTTGATTGTGCGAAATAGGCTATTGTTTCTTCGCTTACTCCTTTCTGCGCTGTAAATCTTGAGCTTTTGTCTACAACGTCATGAATGGCTCTATCTAAGGCATCAATGACACGCTCATCTCTACCGAAGTAGGCTTCAAGCGCCGCGTTCTCATCCGTCTTAGACCTGTCCTTTTCCCTAGAAGTTGTTTTCTTTAGTCGAGCTTCAACCTTATCGACATCTGCATCTGGTACAGGGTCGGTAGGAACTTCAAAAGTCTTGGGCCGAGACAGTGCGCCCCGCTTTACTACACCTGCAACAGTTCTTGACTTTCTTTTCTCTTTCGCCGGGGCCGCAGGCGTTGTAGCTTTACGTGTAACTTGTTTAGGTGCAGTAGGCTTCTTTGCCTGCGCCGGGGCTTTTTCTTTTGCCTGCCGCCTACGTTCAGACTCTTTTGTAAAAGCATCGGTAACGCGTTGGTCAACATCTCCGTACACGTTGAGCGTAAGACGACCCCTGAGAGTATCAAAATCTTTTTCGTTTAAGGGCTTTTCTTTGTTTTCTATTACATCAAGCAGTTGCTGATCTAGCTCACTCAGTGCAGGTTGTTCAACAACCGCTCCTCGTACAGACTCTCCAGTGCTTCTTCCAGTTCCTGCCACTCTTCCGGCTTCAGGTGCAACAACGGCTTCGGCACCTGCTCCTTCAGAAGATACTCCTGATTTTGGCACCACATCTGATACAACAGTTGAAACGCCGTCTCCACTTGGAGCCTGCTCAGATTTGACTCTAGGCCCAGTTTCCGAGAATAAATCAGTTTGTCTTTCAGATATTCCATCTAGCAACCTTGTCACGTTTGCACGTGCTTGTGCACTGCCCCTTTTGTTTTTCGTAAAGTTACGTAGCCGCCGCTGAGTTTCAGGCTTATTAACATCTTTATTGACAAAGACAGACTGCATACTCGGGGCTATACCAAGCGTATCTAGCCGTTCGTTAGTAAGTACGTCCGCTTGCGGTGCAGGTTCTTGCGTAATAGGAGCAGATTTAAAAGGAGCCTTTTGGCGTCGTGGGATACCACCTTTTGGTCCAATTAAGGGTTGTTCTATCTGCTTTCGCTCTGCACGGGGTTGCTCTAGCCGCATCTCTTGTTGCTCTGAAGCAGGTTTTGGTCTGCTCATCAGCCGTTCTGATTCGGGCGCTACTTTCTGGCGTTTGACTGTAGGCTCTTCAGAAGGAACTTCTTGCATAGTGCCATCAGGTCCACGTACTTGAGTCTTTCCTTTGACTCTTTTGCGCCCAAACATCTCACGCTGTACTTCAGTTTCACTACCCGGTATCTCAAGTTGCTCTTCTATCCGATCACCACGCAAACCTAATTTCGTTGCCGCTCTTTTATCTTGCCGCTCTTTACGATCTACTTTCGATTGTTCAGCTTGTCGTTCGGCTGTAAACGCGTCGATTTGTTCGTCTTGTGCTCTTACACGTGCACGCTGTTCTGGTGACATGTCAGCGGTAAGTCTTTCGTCTAGTAGCTCAGTTGGCACCCGAGCAGAACCTCTACGTTCCACTTCTTTAGCTTCTTTATCTTCCTTTTCTTGCTTTTGTTGCGTGGCAGTTTCACGAGCTTCGCGTTCTTTACGCCTAGCTTCTTCTATTACCTGATATGGGATTTTTTGTACGCTACCATCAGGCATACGCACTTCTACTAGTTCATCAGGGCGAGTAGGTGCGGGTAAAGCTAGTAACTGTTGTTCTTCTACAATCTCTTCTTCAGTTGCAGGTTCCTCTTCAGTTCTCGGTGCTCCACGAGACTTACCTCGTGTAAATAACTCAACAATACCTTGCAGTATTGCACCTGAACCAGCGCCGATTGCGCCTTCTTCTACAACACCTGCATCAACAAGCTCACGCTCAACGTTGTAACCGCGTTCGTTAAGGTTTTGAAGGATTCCTGCGGCGGCTTCTTGTATACCTTCTTCGACTCCTGTCCTGCCGGTTCTACCTAAAGCTGTTCTTGGCTCCTGAAAAAGTTTACGTAGCGTGCCTACATTCTCCTTAACTTCATCGCCACCTTTAGCGAACAACTCACCAATTTTTGGTAATCGTCTGAATATACGCCCGAGAGGAGTTACTTCTAAAGATCCTATAGCGGCACCGCGTAAAGTTGCGGCGGAACGTTCTTCTTCGGTAGCATCAGCGGCACGAGCACGTTCACTTGCCTCACCAGCACCAGCACCGATACCTAACGCGGCGGCACCACCAAGACCAAGTGCACCAGCAACTGGAGCCGAAACAGGTGCGGCGGCGGCAAGGAAGGCAGGAGCGGCAATACCAGCAATAGAACCAAGGCCAGACGCTAATTTGTACGCTATAGAATCGGGGTCGCCACCTTCAGGACGAATAGCCCCTGCAACGTCTTGAATTCTTTGGCGCGCGGCAAGTTCTTTTTCTTCTTCAAAAAGCGAGGCGGCACCAAGAGCCGCTAACTCTCCTGTGCCAACAGCACCTGCACCAAAGCCACTGGCAATGTTACTTAGAAATCCGTCGTCGCGAGCCTGAATCGGTTGCGCTCTTTGTCCAGCCTCTTCGTACTGACGCAACAACTTTTCACGCGTAGATTCTTTAGGCGTCTGAGGCTGAGAAGCGCGCTGTAGTATTTGTGCAATTGCTTGCGCGGCTTCAGTATTTCCAACACGTTGAGCGTTTTCATAGGCGCGTTGTATTTCTGCTAGTGTAGCCATACGATGTACCTATTGTGGCATGGAACTAAACATATCAATCAGGTTTTTATCTTGAGGGTTAAGAGCAATATTCGGGCTTGATCCGCCTAATGCAGAGTTCCTCATGCTTTCTAGACTTAATATTTTTGAATTCAACGAGTCCATTTCGTCGTACAAGTTACCATGAGAGATGGCAAGAGAGCCTTTAATTTCTTTCTGCCGATTCTCTATTTGGCCTTTTATTCTTTCCATATCAGCTTCGTTGTCAGCCCCAGCAAGTTGCATATTTAAGTTCCGTAAAACGTTGTCGGCTTCTGCTTGGTTTTGGTATACCTCAGACAAAATCTTATCTACTTCGGTCATTCGTCTCATCGCATCGTCAATACCAGCGTTAGCAATTTGACCGCGACGACTTGCATCCATTGATTCTAACTTTGCCTTTTCAATAGCGTTATCAAGTTTGTTCTGTGCATCCTCCATTAACAACTCAACGCGTTGTATCTTTTGTTGGTAGCCAGCAATATTACTTTCGTTAATAACCCTTGCTTCGGTCTGACGTGCGCTGAGTTCTGCGGTTGACATGTTGCTGATAATTTGAAGACCGTCCATTTTTATTCTGTCAGCGCGTTCCATAGCGGCCTTTTCCTCGCCTTTTGCTAGTTTACGCACTTCAGTATCTTTATCTTGGATGGTTCGTAACATCTCGTTACGTTTGATTTGTCGTGCACGAACATCACGTTCTTGAGCACGGCCTAAATTCATAGAGGCCGCACCGGAAGCGGCGAGAGCAGAGCTTCCTCGATTTGCCCCGCCCAGTAAGAATGCTTTTAAACGATCTCTACGTAACTTATTAGGATCAGTTTGTGCCGCGTCGATCGCCGCAAGATCTGCTAAACCTTGACGCGCTTCCGCGTCTTTTTTGTTGAGCTGATAAAAACCACCGGCTTTCGTTAGTGCCTCTATACCCGCTTCTTCTGGATCGATAGACGCGGGGTCTACACCATAGGCTTTTGTGAAATCAACTCCGCGTTTTTCTAACCCTGTACGGTCTACCATAACGGGTGTTGGAGCTTCTCCTACCGAGTCTAAACCCGCCTGCAAATCGTACCCTTGCGGTTTAGATGGTGCTGTACCTGCCGTGCCGCTTGGTGCTGTACCCGCTGGTACATTCTGTTGGTCTCTAAATATGAGCGGTGTATCACTTGGTACACCTTTTGGTTGCTCTGCTACTGCCGCGATGCCTTCGGCACGAGGTGGCTGTGCTTGAGGCGCACCAGTAGTTTCTTCTGCAACTGCCGCGATGCCTTGTTTAGGTTGTGGTTGTCTTCGCGCTAGTTCCGCTTCAATTTTAGGCGTGTATTGGTCATTATCGGACCGCAAAGCCGTGAGATCGTCAGCAGAAAAACTACTTAAAGGTTTATTTGTATCGATTGCGTACTGAACACGATCTCTTATCCCAGACTCTTTTGTAAGGCCTAAAGGAAGGATATATCCTTGCTCCCCAAATAAAGTCTCTATGGCGCCTTCTGGTTTAGAAAAAGTCTTTTTCTTAGGTGCGACTTTTTTAGGAGTAGGTTTTTCTTCTTTGGGGCGGCGCGTTTCTGTCGGCCCCAATAATTGAGAGTAGTCAGTTACATCTATTTTGGCACCGGGACTTACAGGCTTTGCTTCTTTGGAGCTAGGTTTATCTACCGTCTGTACGGGTTGCGCTCGTTCTCGCTGTCCCGTAACAACAACCTCTTCCATTGGTCCGGGGGGCGCTGTTGCGCGACTTGTTTGTACTACTTCATCTACTAATCCGACGTATTGAGGAGGCACTTCTTGCTTAATTACTTCTGGCGATACGCCACCTTCTAGCAATTCCTTAATTTGTGCACGTGCAACCGTTCTTAGTTGTTCTTGACTAACGCCTTTAT
>CERP01040173.1_pt1 | contig 10572 bp, 9 predicted proteins | sample 530801 | NCBI WGS metagenome assembly CERP01 (sample SAMEA2620991, study PRJEB7988) | marine metagenome | biome: marine biome (ENVO:00000447); feature: surface water layer (ENVO:00002042); material: "saline water (ENVO:00002010), including plankton (ENVO:xxxxxxxx)" | depth 5 m | reverse complement strand
GCGTGGTGTAAATGCTCTTTATGGTGTATTAGCAAAAGATGGTTATGGTTGGGGCGATATGGATATGGCACAAGCAATTACAGCATCTGCAAGAGAGGCTATGCGAGCCGTTGCATTTCACGCACAGAAGTTAGGCTACAAAGTTATTTACGGCCATACTGATTCCATATTCGTTGTTGTACCGTCTGTTGAAGAATCATTGATTTTGTGTGAACAGTTAAATGCACACATACAAGGTGAAGTGTTTAATGAATATGTACAGTTAGAATTTGAGAAGTATGCAAAAACTTTCTTTTTATCTAAGAAGAAAAACAGATACTGTGGTTATCTATCTTGGAAAGATGGTGATACACTACCAGACCCTGAGTTCTTTGTAATGGGTTTTGAAATGAAAAAGTCTAACGAAACAAAGGTAGCAAAGGAAGTTCAAGAAACAGTTCTAAAGATGGTAGCCAAAGGAACAGATGAAAAAACTGTTACAAAGTATACCAAAGCGATGTATAAAATTATCAATGGTGGTAATTATAACCCAAAGGCTTTCGTTAAAAGGAGTAGATTGAGAAGACCTATTGAAGATTACACGATGATAGCAGGAGGTTCTGCTGGAGTTTTATTCTATAATCAAGAGATAGGTGAAATAAAAGTAGGAGATAGTTATTATTATTATTCAGTAGATAATAAAAAGATTAGCAAGTACCCAAGACAATATGAAGTCAATGGGAGAATAAGGAATGTAGAATATATTGCATTCAAAAAGATAGAAGAAGTAATAGAATACTTCCCTATTAACTGGGGTCGATTAGCCGATTCGGAAATAACGAAGAAGGTTAAATTGATTTATGAATCTCTAAGGTGGGATTTATCAGCGATAGCCAATGATGGCAGACAAACAACATTAGATAGTTGGTGGTAAATTGAGAGATAAAAGTAATATAAAAGATATAATGAAAATTAAGAAAGAGATGGATAAGTTAGAAACTAAGTACAATAAGTTTGAAGAAGATATTGCTAAGTTACAACTCGAAGAAGAAAGTCTTTGGGTTAAAACAGGCAATTGTACAATTTGTTTAGAACCTGCACCAGATGGTTATACAGAATGGCATCATATAATTTCACAACATAAATGTAAGAAAGAAGGTCTGTTGCACTTAATTAGTGCAAGGTCAAATGTGGTAGAGTTATGTAAAGCCTGCCATGATTTAACTACGGCTTCTATGTTAAGAACTAACTTAGAAGGTGCTACATCAAAGGTAGCACAAGAAAACGAAACAAAAGAACCCACAGAAAATCAGATAAAGTATATCAAGAAATTAGGTGGAGAAATCCCAAATGGTTTAACCAGAAAGGGGGCAAGTCAATTAATTGACGAATTAAAAAAAGTGAAGTGAAAATACTTCCAAATAAAAGTATAAAACAGGTGAAAAGAATGAGAAAGGAAAACGGAATATTTACATACAAATGGAAACCACATGAAGAAGGCGGCCCGATTTTGAAGATTACTAAATCTTCTATTGGTAGTTTTGGCTTTTGTAACTTGAACTACAAGTTCGGCTACTTAGAAGAAATTGCACAAAAGGTTAGTCCCGCTATGATAAAGGGAACAATAGTTCACGATGCACAAGAAGAGTTTTGGAAGGTAATGAAGATTGACGATGCTTTAGAATATGTTGAAGACCCAACAAAGTTACAAAAGCATTTCAGAAGTCTTTACCCAGAAACTGATAAAGAGGACATAGAAGATTTGTATATTGCTATGTCTTCATATAATACTGAAAGATTCATTGAATCACATGAAGAAGAAACCTTAGGAGAGTTTATTCCACCAGGAAATGAAATAACTCTTCATGCAAGATACACTACTGAATCTGGTATAGAAGTTCATCTAATGGGTATTATTGATAGATTGTTTTTAGAAAACGGTGGGTATATCCCAATGGAATTAAAGACAGGTCTTTGGAAGGATTCAAAGAAAACTATGATGCGTAAGGAAATGGCTTTCTATAAAATGTTATTCGAGAACGCTAACCCTGATGATGTTAGAGCAATTGGATTAGACCCTGATATTCCCTTTACACATTGGGGATGGTACTACCCTGCATCAAACTATGTTTATGTTGAGAAGGTATCTAAGCGTTCCGAAACTGCTGTAAAGAGGTCTTTTGAAAAATTAATTGAGGCTTATATGGAAGATGACTTTAAGGCTTCATATTTCTATAAGAAGTGTATTCATTGTGGACATTACGACCACTGTGAAGCAGCAGATGGAGGAAGCCAGAATGACGACTGGTTCTGATTATTTGGGAAGTGGAATGATTGAAGATGTAGTTCTTGCAAAAGAATGGACATTGAGTAATGTATTGAACATGGATGAATCTATTGAAGAAGTAGTAGAGATACTAATCAAGAGCATGGACATTAGAACAAAGTATTCTATCGTAAAGGATGTAGAATATATAGGTGAATATCAAGACCATACGGTAGGTGAAATTATATCTTATATGTTAAGACACGAACTGACTACTATGGTTTCATTTGTAGTTAATAGATATTTAAAAACAGCGAGAGTGAATTTTAGTGATAGACAGATTGAAGAAAGAGTGGAAGATGTTGAAAGTAAAGTGGAAAGACCTGAAGATAGTGCTAACAAAAATGAGAAAGTAGTTACTCTAAAGGATAGAATTAAACAAGACACAAAACAACTATCAACAAATGATATGAAAAAGAAGGGTATGATATGAATAAGAAATGTAAAGACTGTAAAGCGCAATTAACTTTACCAGTCAATACTTATTGTTCTATATGTGCCATTAAAAGAGGTGAAACAAATGTATTTTCCAAGAGAAATGTGGGCAGGAAGTCTAAGAAATAGAGCAAGAGAAGCGTCAAGAATTATTGTAAAGGATGAAAATGAATATAGAGATTATATTAAATTGTATAATGGGAAGATGAACATCTTTACATCGGTCTATGATTATAAACATTTTACAACTAATAGAGGATTAGATTATTCGGTAATACTTGACCGTATCTTTTTAGACTTTGATGCTCATGGAGATAATGGTTCGCTACCCAATCTATATCAACAAGTAATGAAAATGCATAAGTGGCTACTGTCTAAAGATTACAAGCATAACATAGCATTTTCTGGTAGAGGATTTCATATGTTTGTATTCGGAGAAATAGCCAGTTCTATCAGACAAGTAAAAGCCTTCTTTAATATATGCCATGATGTAGTTAATAAAAGCGAATACCTTGATACTGTTGTTATAAATACAAGTCGTCTAAGGAGAGTACAGAATACTTTTCATTTAGGTGCTAACCGTTGGTGTATTCCTATTACTACTGAGGACTTACACGCTGGCTTACCCAGAATACTTAAACTATCAGAATCAGGTATAAGAAAAATAAAACCTGTATATTACGGCGATACATTAGTTAAGTGGCCTAATGTTAAAAGGATGGAAACAGCAGACATTGAAATTAAGAATGTAGAGAGTCCTGGAGATTTACCTATCTTACCTTGTCTTAAAAATGCTGTAATGGCCGAGAACCCAAATCATAGAGCAAGAGTATTGTTAGTTCAATGGTATAATGAATTTTTATCAGAGTTAGTTGTAACGAAAGAAAATCTAAAGTGTAAGCCTCGTGAAATACAGGGGGAAGCATTAGAAGATATTAAAGCGATTATAGAACACGAAATAAATACAATAGCATCAAATGAAGATACTTGGATAGATTATAATAAATACGAAACCCAGAAACATGTATCTTTTATTGTTAATGGTAGATACATGGCACCGAATTGTAATACATTAATTGAAGAAGGACTTTGTATAGGAAAATGTTGGAGGTATGGAAATGATAACAATTGACAGTAGAGAAGATTCACAATTAAGTAGAACACTTATAGATTTAGCAAACAAATCAAAAATAGAAACAGAAAAGAAATGGTTAGAGATAGGCGATTACATAGTAGGTGATTGTTGTATCGAAGCCAAATCAGCCGCAGACTTTTTACAGTCTGTTAGAAACAAAAGATTGTTCAATCAATTAGATAATATGGATAGAGCATATAACAAAAACATAATATTAATCTATGGGACATTAGACGACGCAATAGAATACTTACATAGAACAAAATACAATGCTATGAGTTGGAGAACTAAATTAAAGAAAATGTTTGTTGGAGCACTAACTTCAATAGCATTACATACTGATGTTAAACCTGTATGGGTTGATGATTATAGAACTGCGGCTCATCTAATATTAGCGACAACAGAACATATAGATAAAGAACTAATAATACACAAAGAGTTACCAAAGAAAATTAAAACAGACGATGTACGAGTAGATGTACTTTCTGAAATCAAGGGTGTTTCAGTAAATAAAGCAAAAGCCCTACTAAAGTCCTTCGGAAATATAGTTGAAATTTCTATGGCCGACCCAAAAGATATAATTAAAATTGATGGGATTGGTAAGAAAACAGCAGAAAATATTCTAAAGGCATTGAATTCAGAAAATGAGGTGAGATATTAATGACAGAAGATTTAAATGTGGATGAATGGGAATTATACGATGCGTTAGCAAAGGTAACTGATACAAGTAGTTTGGGCGTAATTCGTTCAAAGAAAGTAGAATTGCCAAAGAATGTTTTAAGATGGTGTGAAGTAGTAGGAGAGTTTTCTCTTTACAATGATTACTCCGCTAAAATGTCTTATTTTGTAACTATGGGTCAAATACTTAAGGATGTAATTAGAGTTCCTATTGGGAGGTTAGCATTAGACCCAAGAATTCATTATTGTTGGATTCAAACATCAAGAAGTGGAAAGACAACAATGTTTGATTTCTTGCAACCAGTGTGGGAACAAACCTTTAATCTAATAAATGCACATCCAATTACTGAAAATAGATTGCCAGAAACAGGTGTTAGAGAATTTACATTAAACAATCCTGATAGTTTTACAGACCAATCACTTTTAGGAACTATGAAAATGAATGTTCCTAACCCTGATTATAATAGACAAGCGGCAAGAGAAGATGATGATTATGATACACCAGAACTTATTGATTTAACAATCATGGGTAGTCTTTTTGGTAGTGGTATTATTGCCTTCGACGAGTTTGAACATTCAGGTATCTTTAAAGAATCACAACACAAGCAAGAAACAGTTATGCTTTTCCAAAAATTTATGAATCGTTTAGATTCAAAGAGCCACTTAATTAAGAAGAGGCTAACAGATTGGGGTAAGGATTTAATCGTTGATTCTCAGCGTTCTCTTTGGGCAACAACATTACCGCCTGAAGGTTTAGAAAAGGTTATTCTTACAAAGGGTGTATTTCAGCGTATGTGGTTATATGTTCGTGAAGTTCCCGAATCTCTTAGAACACAAATGGAAGAAGATTATATTGACATGATTGGTGAAATCGTGGAAGATAAAGATGGTTCTGCAAAGTATCAAGAAGAGTTTTCCGAGATGATGTATTCAACATATAAGTGGGTTTTAGATAGACTCAAGGAAGTAGACGGAGATAAAAGGAAGGTTGTATCATGGTCGCCAGACGCACAAAAAAGACTCAAGACTGTATGGAAAGGTATGAGGAAATACATGAACAGTTTCGACGACAATATCTATGAGGCATTGAATACCTTTTTGATGAACATGATTAACAACATTTGTATTGCGGCGGCTTTGTGTGCTATATCGGAACGCAGTAAAACGATTGAAGCAAGACACATTATTCAGGGTAGACAATTAACTGATGAATCTTTCGATTCTATTACTACTTGGTTCACCGAGAAACTAAAGAAGCGACCCAAGAGGTTTAACGATAAGAATAATGAGAAAATGTATATCGCAGCATATAACTCTACTACCCCAAAGGTTAAAGTCAATGGCACTAATGGATGGGTAGATAAGAAGTTGATGATTGAGTCCTTCAGAAAAAATGAACAGTGCGGAAGAAATAAGTTTTACCGCCATTGGCAAAATGTAAAACATTTATTTGAAGAAGTCAGAACAACAAATTCTTATGTAAAGTTAAAGGTGGAAGAATAATGACTGATGTATTATCGTTTGATATAGAAACAAAAAATTTAAGTTACGAGATAGGAGGATGGGGTAACACCCATCTATTCAAGGTTGCCTGTGTAACAACATGGGATGGAAATAAAGGGGTAATATATGTTGATGAACCCCTCAATGACCTAAAAAAAGGTAGTGATGTTGAAATTAAAACATTAAAGCAATTAAAGTATGACTTAGACGACCACTTTCAAAAGGGTGGAATTTTATTAGGTCATAATATTAACGCATTTGATTTACCTGTCCTTAGAGATTCAATGGATATTTACATTGTAAGAAAATACTTAGAAGATAAATCCAATAGGTGTATTGATACAAGTGCACATTTAGTAAAAGAACATGGTAAAAGAATTCATTTAGATAATTTGGTCAAGTGTACCATAGACGACCAAAAAAATATGAGTAGTTTAGACTCCGTTGTAAAATGGAAGGCTGGTGATTATGATGATGTGGTGGATTATTGTCTTAAAGATTCACAATTAACATATGATTTGTGGAAATATGGTAAAGACAATGGTGTAGTTAAGTATTTTGATGAAACAGAAAATACTTTTGGTGAGTTAGAAGTTAAGTGGTAATACCTTTCATGCGATTAAAGGCGATATGTAAATTGAAAAAGTGGTAAGTCAATCTAAATCCGAAGAGAAAGAAATATTACAAGGGTTATTGAGTAGAAAAAACAGGGGTGTAGTCGTATTATTCGGCTATGCCCCGCTTTTTTTGGCCGAAATCGCAAATTTGAGATTTTAAGAAGAATTTTTCTTAAGGCTTTTATATATTTTCTTGCCAAAAAAATAGACTAAAACATAAAAAGACAATTCAATGATAACAGCCAAAGCCAAAATACCATATCCCATGTCTGAGTAAGACATAAAGATAAATATTGTATCTTTGTATTTAAATATTTTAGGGGATTTCCCATTATCATGCACCTATTTGAATCCATGTTGGTCCAGTTAATGCTTGTTGATGTGATGGGTCAGCCGCTTGAGGAATATTTGATTGGTCGTCTACTGCTAAAAATTGAAAAGTAGTATCAGGAGGTAATGTTATTGTCGGTGTCAATCCAGCAGAAGTCCAGAATCGAAAACCACCCTGAATTGTTAAATCCATAGGAATAGGAGAAACATTCCTTACATAGATTATATTTCCCGCCATTGGAGTAGGGTCACCCAATTCTATTAGAGTAGTATTTGCTGCTGTTGCATAAACAAGATTTATGGTATTGTCACCAACAATAGGTGTAGGTGCTGGGAATCCACCTGGAACTATATTGGTCGCACCACCAAATCTATACAATGTATTACCTGTAATTGTTGCACCTGTAACTGCGCCCGTTGCTGTTATATTACTACCAACAGATAATAAAGTTCCATCAAAGGTTAAACCTGCTTCTCCTTGAATAGCATGAGCACCTGTAACTGTGGTTATTTGGTTATTAGTAGAACCTGTTAATGTTGTCTTAGCATCTATCTGTGTTTGTATAGCACTCGTTACTCCAGAAACATAACCTAATTCAGTAGCAGTTGTAGCAGATTCCTGAAGTTGTTTATTTGAATCGGTTGTTAAAGCCCTGCTTGCCGTTAATCCACTGACAACAATTTCCTTAGCGGCAATCCCTCCCTCAGCATCTATTTGGACTTGGATTACATCTGATGAATCAGTAATAGTTACTTCTGAATTGCTATCTGAAGTACCTAATTTAATAATTAAGTCGTCTGCTGTTTGAAGAGTGAGGTCACCAACGGTATTATTAACGGTACTCCCTGTTGATGCCCCCTTTATCGTAAGAGTTTCTGTATATGCGCTACTGTCGCTATATGCGACACTCACAGCGTTAGTATCTTTATTATATCCATAAAGTTGTATTTTCCTTGTAATAATGTTAGCCCCTGTACCGCCTTCTACTTGTACCAAAGCGACGGGAATATCACCACCAGTTAATCCTGAAACCGTAGGTGTAGCATTTTCTGTTCCAGTCCTACAAGCCAAAACACCATTAGATGCGATAACGATTAAGTCATATCTTGTTAATGAACCATGAGGGTCGGTAGCCAATTCAACAGATGTTGGGTCGGCTGATGTTACAATTCCATCTCTCATATATTTAATGGCTGCACTAAAACCAAAAGCAGTTCTTGAACTTCCTGTGGTCTGCTGAAACACTGCTGTATTATATTCAATAATATAATTACCTCTTGCGGCTTGTTCTAATGTTTTGATAATACCCGTATGTATATTATCTACACCATCTGTTATACTATCTGTACTCGCCGTTGTAAGCGAAGTTATGTAATCTTTATTTGTAAAATCTACCATGTTTATTCCACCTCAATTGTAATTCTTATATCATATGTTTTGCCACTTTCTAAAGGTCCGATTGGGTCAATTGGAATTCGTAATAACATTGTTGTACCTGCTGAATCAAAAATTCCTACTTCCCTTAATATATATCCTGAGTATGTTGAACCATCTATTGCTTTGTAAAATTCAACCTGATTATCTAAGGATGTAGTTATACTATCACAAGTCAATGGTGTGTTATCTGTAATTGAGGAATCCAAAGTATTTAAAGAAGGGTCTGTACTTCCTCCCGATTCTCCAATATCCATTTTGTTAAAGGCGTTGAAGCCCCCTGTTTTATCTCCCTTTATAGCACTCGCTAATAAATTTCTTGCTGCATCTGTTACTGTCATGTTAAATCACTTCTGTATAATGTTGTCTTTGTACTACTACTTGAATTACCTACAAACCCTAAGTTCGTACTAAACCCTAACGGTGTACTAAATCCTAATGTCTGATTACTTCCTACGCTTAAGGTGTATTCAGATATATGGATTTCTAATTCTTTAATCTTAATACCTTCTATTGCACCTGATACTTCAACAGATTCATTAAAGGATGTTCCCCTAATCGCTGAAGATACCTTTCTGTTTGCTTGAATAACTTCTGCTATCTTAAAGTCTAAACCTGTTGTATATTTACCCATACTATAAGTAGGTAATTTTCCTAACTCGTGATGAATCTCTAAAATTTTATACTTACCTATTGGTACTTCTGATTCGTAATCAATCGTTAGTGTGTCGCCTACTTCAACATACTCTAATCCAGACTTATCTATCTGCATACTAACTTGGAGGTTATTAGAAGAATACAACTTAAGTAAGTTTGAGGCTCTTTCATCTACCTCTAATTGTGTAGACAAATTATCATCTATTTCTTCTAATTCTCTTAATCCAAGTTCTCCTATACTTGCAGAATCAATCCTGACTCCCTTTACACCCTGACCGTATACTGTAATTTTATTATATATGTCAAACATTGATTCTTCTTTATTAGATAGAGATACTCTTGAAACACCCTCAGTAATAGTAATATCAACCTCAGGTGTATCTTCTTTATCTAATATTTTAATTGATTTGTTAATTACTATTGGTTCGTAGTTCTGATAATTACCTACAAATAATAATGCATTGTATAAATCTACACCCTTTATATCTGGAGAAATATAATAATGAGAATTGAATGAAGGTTTTTCATATACTATATTATTAGTTTCTAATAAATCATTTACAATATTTTCTACTGAATCACCTATACTATATGTACTGCCTATTTTTATTTTTTCTGTATTACTTGTATCTAAATAGGAAGGAACAGTTAAAGTAAATATCTTACCGAAAGAAACAACACCTTTGGTTTTTATCATATTACCTATCTTTAAAGAATATGTTTTTGATATATTATCATATAAAGGAATTACATTAGTATCAACTTTATTGGTGCTATCATTAAGGTAATAATTTTCTGATTCATTTAATGTTACTTTTTGTCCTATAAATTTATTAACATTTCTTATTAATGAGTAATCTGAGTTATTAGATTCTGAATCTAATATAACATACATAGAAAATACACCTTCGTTAGTTCCACTTGTTCCTTCACTTAACCCTTTATCTACTTCACCAGAAATTATCTCATTTCTTTTTCTTGTAAATACTCCTTGATATTGCTCGCCTTGAACCGCCTCACCTATTTGTATTCTATTTATTTCATCGTACATTTTTTCTTCAAAGGGGTGTTTGGTTATTTTGTTTGTTAATGTATATATTGGTAATACATCAGGGCTATAATCGTAAGTACAATTTTCTGCCCATCTCATAACCCTATACCCTACCATAGTAGCATCATAATTTACAGCGTTATCAATCCAAATATTATGAACCATTTCCCCATTAGTAGCATAAGTAATTTCATGTTTTAGAATTTGGTGTATATATGCAGGAGTAAAATTATCTAAAGATGAATAACTATCATCGGGTCGTAATTCATTATTTAAAATATTATGTAACATATTATTAACGGAAGGGGCGTTATGTAGAGAACTAATAGAACTTTTATTACTGACTAAATAATATCCTGTTAGGTTAGGGGAAAAATTTATCCATGCATTCATCAAACCGATAGTACTAAAATCAATTGTAATTTT
>CERP01021112.1_pt1 | contig 10589 bp, 18 predicted proteins | sample 530801 | NCBI WGS metagenome assembly CERP01 (sample SAMEA2620991, study PRJEB7988) | marine metagenome | biome: marine biome (ENVO:00000447); feature: surface water layer (ENVO:00002042); material: "saline water (ENVO:00002010), including plankton (ENVO:xxxxxxxx)" | depth 5 m | reverse complement strand
GACTTTGGTAATGCAACCAAGAGTATTATAAACCTTGGTTTAGAAAATCTTAATGAAGCGTATGGTCAATTCCTTAGAGATGGAGATTACGACAAGTATAGGGATGCTATACAGTACACTATTATTCCAGAAGGAAAAAACGGAAGACTTCCTTTGGTTGGAGATGTTGTTCAAAATTTATTTGCTGCATACAGTCCTATGATAAAAACAACTGTGTTTGGAATAAATAAAATATTTGAATCAGATAGGGTGCAACCTGATGCTATTGAAAGACAACAAGACGAAAGGTTTATAAGACTTCCATTAGAGACATTTGGGGTGCTAGGGTTTATTCCTTTTTACAAAGACATAAGAAAAATAGTATTAGCAGATATGTACAAGGGGTTAAGAAAGGCTAAGAAAGATGCTGCTAATAAAAAGAAAAGAAAAGAAGAGATGCTTCAAGGTTACGACAGTGAGTCTGATATGAAAAGGTATGACTTTCCTTTATGGGAGAGAACGTTTGGACCTGACTCTCCAGGATATGAAACAAGGCAGGCAGAGAAAGAGTTAAAACGAAAAGCACGTAAGTTAAGACAACAACAGAAGGATAAGATGTATGACTACACACCTCCAGTTAAGAAAAGAAAAAAACAATCATCTCCATTTGGACCAAGTAGCAACAGAAAAGGCTCATCTCCATTTGGACCAAACTAAAAATTATGCCATTCACAAAAGTAGGTAGAAATAGAAATGTAAGTCCAAGTGGAAGAGTGTTTACTGACAAACAAGTAAAGCTATACTATGCGACAGATGGATTTAAAAAGTCTAAACTATCTAAGAAAAAAAGAAGGAAAAGAAAAAGGAAATAAAAAAGCCTCAATTAAGAGGCTCTTTCGCTATTAACCAGTTTTTGTAAACAATTAGAAAGTTACATAAACTAAACAGAATTGACCGAAAACCATTGGCTTGATGTTTTGGAGACCTCAAAGATACAAAAATTTTTCTAAATCTCGTCTTTAAAACTAGACTTTATATTGTTTAATGTTGATATAAGTTGATTAATGTCTTGTTCTGCTTGATTAAAATCTTTATCAACTAAGCTTTCATATACACTACTAGACTGGTCGTGGATGTCATCCATTAGATGGTTAATGTGTTTTAATCTTTTTTCATCTAAAGGGTTAATCATTTTTTTTTAAAATATATGAGTTAATCTAGCTATTTGTCCATGGTCTTTTGAATGAATAAATCCTTCTACTGCTTTTATTCCACCAACACCATATCCATTTCTATGATGCCAAGAGTCTGATCCACTAGGAGACCTTAAAGACTCAACAGTTATGCCATGGTAATCTTTTGCATTCTTGTGATGTACGTGGTGTGTGTATACATATCTGTGTTTGGTTTCTGCCCACCATTTAGAAAACTCATTAGCCATTATAAGTGGGAGGTCAGCAATCTTTGCTCCATCTCCATGAGTAGTTCCAATTAAATTTTTACCATACTTGTATCCCTTTCTATGTGCAATGCTACAATCAAAGGTTATGTTATCGCATTTTCTGAACCAAGATTTTATTGAGTCTGACAACATAAATCCAGAAACGTAGTCATGATTACTAGGGTTATAAACAAAGTGAACATCTGCTATGTCTAATAATATTTCTATTATGTCTACATATAGTTTTTTTGCAGTAAGAAAATTGTCATACCACATCCCATCTGTATCTTGTGGTGTGCCTGATGTAGTCTTTCGAGAAGGAACATCAACATGTAATATATCATTACCTCCAATAAACAAAATCTGATCTATATTAAACCCTTGTGATTTATTTATTATTCCTTCAACCCCTTCCTTAACTCTTTTAACTGCTATTTGTGAGTTATAATCCTCTCCAGTTTCAAATGAGGAGGCTAGTTTTCCTATATGTATATCAGCAGGATCGATAACTAGTAAGTGAGAATCATTATTTTTTTTTCTTTTTATTTTCGGATATGAAGGAGAGTGTTTGTCCATCTCCTCTATTATTGCGTCTCTTAATTTATGTATAGATATATTTCCTTTTTTAGCATGAATAGAGAAGTGTTTTCCTTTATGCCAATAATGACTTATATCTTCTATAGGTATTCCAACTTCGTCAGCTTCTTTTTTTAATGCTCTATGATCTTTAATTAACTCATATTCTTCTTCATCTAACCTTGGTCTGTGTTGCATTTTTTTTTAAGATTTGGTGTAAATAAAAATACAAAAAAAAAAAATTAGATATTTTTTGTAATTAATTGGCTAAAGAATTCTGCTTTGCTTTTGAGTTCTCTCGGTATAGCCTTTGAATAGTGGTCTTTAATCTTTTTATCTCTCTTTCTTGACCATGAAAGAAATCTATAGAAGCTTTATACAAGACTCCTTTATCGATAAATACTCTATCAATTGCTCTTTTTAATACTTCAATAGAAACATAATACTTGTGGTGTATGTTGTTTAGTTCTTCTAGCTCTTTTTTAGACAATCCATTAGCTTCTGCTGAATCTCTAGCTTGTCTTATCTCTTCAAATCGTTCTCTTAATAATTCAATTGGGTCTGTCATTTAATTTTAATTTAAGTATTTTTTTAAATAATTGTTTTTTCTTATCACCTTTAGGTAATTTATCTAGCATTTGTTGTGCTTTCTGTATTGTTTTTTTTATGTTCATAGTTTTCAATTGTTTGTTTTGCTTTAACGTAATCTAAATATTCATCCAAAGTATCTTGTTTTATGTCTACAAAATATGGATACTCTCCTTCTTCACGCAAAAAAGCTAAAGAAAAAAAGAAAGGGTTTTCTCTTCTTATAACACCACCAATAAAATTATAATCATCTGATGGTGTAAACAAATCATAATTTAAATTTTCAAGAGCATTATTAACTTTAATTCTAAGTTTAAATGGCAACTCATTTAAGTATGTCGCAACATAAAATGTTACACCATAATTTTTTAATAATATATCTCTATCCTCTGTATACTTCTGTTCTAAATCCATGCTTTTCTAATTCTTTTATTCTGTATTTTTGTAACTCCGACAACTTCCCACCTTCTTTTTTTATCTCACTGAAAAGTATCTTGCCTTCTGGGTGAACTGCGATGAGGTCAGGGATGCCGTTCTTGTTGGTCTTAATAAGCTTGATTACATAGTAACCCTCTGACTCTAATTCCTTTATTCTTTTCCCTTGTATACGTTGTTCTGTCATAAAGTTAATAAATCTTTTTTGAAGTGTTTAAGCGTATAATCCTTCTTTTGAACTACTGATTTGTATATTTCTTTCTCTATTCCATCCTTTGCAAAAACCCAGTACACTTTACTTAGCTTGCTATCTTTGGTTGTCATTCGGTCACGACTTTGCCAATAACTTGTTGCACTAAAGTCTATGTTGTAGTATACTAAAAACTCTGCATTACGTAGGCTAATCCCCTCCCTACCACTCACAATCTGTAGTGCTATAGTTTTGTCTGTTGAATTAAACTCTTCAAGCTCTGTGCATAACTGATCTCCATAAACAGTCTTCAATGCGTTAAGCTCCTCTTTAAACTTATAAAATATTCCAACCTTTGAAACGCAAAAGTTATCATAAATAAACTGTGCTTTATTTAAATCTAATATCATAGAGTTTCCACTCTCAAACTTAACAGTTCCACTATACATTTGGTGAAGTTTCATCATAAGTTTTACTGGTGTGTCGGCAAGTATCACATCCTCATTCCCTTCAACAACTAAATCTTTTTTTAGTTTAGATGTTAGCTTGTAAGTCAATTCACTCATATCAACCTCCAATACTTCTTCAATTATATCGTTCTCAAATCCTGCCTCTTTCTGAGTAAATCTAATCGTATATAAATTCATCTTGTCAATTATAGTTTCAAGTCCTCTAGAATAGTCATTAATCATCATAGAGTTTATTTTTCTCTGCCTAACATCCACATAGTCCTTTGCAAACTTATAGAAGCTTACATACTCTCTAAATGGATTATTTGGAATACCATACACCTGGTGATACATTTGACTGTAAGACTCAGGTGTAGGTGTTCCTGACATCAGAATTACTTTACTTTTATTTTTTTTGATTAATGCCTTTACATCTTTAGCACGTTTGTTAGGCTTAGGTATCGCACCTAAACTATGTGCCTCATCAATGATAACAATATCCCACTTAATATTTTGTGGTAGCTTATGCATGCTTTCATAGTTTATTGTAAATAATATAAATGACGCAGGACACATAAGGTCATAGTCACCTACAATAGATGATATAGCTTTCTTTTTCGTAAGGAACAATACGTGTTCCACTTCCATTTGATCTGCAATACCTAAACTTGTTAAAGTCTTTCCAGTTCGGACTTCCATTGCAAGATATAGGAATCCTTTGTCTTTTAGAATCTCAGTTCCTTGACTGATAATATTCTTTTGATAGTCTCTAAATTCAATCATAGCTTACATTAGTTTACCTTGTACTTCTAGTTCTTCTTTACCTCTGAATCTAATCCATCTTCCATCTCTGTCTCTACCCTCCTCTGGAGCACAACCAAATTTGTAGTTAGCATATGCAACGAGCCATTTGTAGAATCTGTTTCTTGTTATAGACATCTTAGATTTGGGTGCATAGTCCGGGTACTCAGATGTAAATTCTACATATAAAGTTTGCTTGTAGCTTTTTCTATTTTTTGCAACCAATAGATTATCCATCTCCCCTTCAATCAGACCACACCACTCTAAAAATTCATGGCTTGTTTCAACACCTAAGTTTCTTATCTCTTGGTTTACAGAATGAGACTTTAACAATCCCTTACCAAGATATAGTTGTAGATTTTGTATCATGTAGTTATCAAACTGACACCATTCTGGATCATCCCAATCGCCAAACATCAACTTACCAAACTCATCTAATGGAGTACGATTTTTATTATAGTGTTGACTAAGTTCAACCTCCCACTTTCTACGAGCAAAAGAATTACCACTCCCTTTAATTGCATAGTTAGTTGTGATTGCAATCTTAGGTGATTTAGAAAATGGAATAGATATAGCGTCTTTGTTTTTCTTTTCCAAGGTCATGCCTTCTGTAACAACAGAAAACAACCTTTCAAAATCAAAGTATTTTTTAACATCATCAAACACAAGTATCTGTGTATCTGCTGAAACTAATTGATATGCAAAGGAACGTTCAAATGCAAAAGATTTTCCATCAATAGTTACAACCTTTTTCATGTGAGATATTGCCTTCATAAAAATTCCCTTACCAGTCCCTCCTTCAGGCGTATCCGTTATAACCTCGTCATTTAATATAATAGCAGGACAATAGCTTAAATTTTTGTGAGCATGAAGCATAAATCCAATGGTGCTTTCCATAGTCTTAATTCTCTTCTGCTCTTGTTCGCCTCCACAAATATTTTTTACAAACGTTTGATATGTACAATTACCAACTTCACATATTTTAAATTTTCTATCAATAATATGGTCTCTCCAAACATAACCCTCTAAGTCTGAATACTCCATTATTTTTACAGAATTTTTAGTAATCTCAACTGCACAATTATTATAGTACAGATAAGCAGAATGCTTAGTATCTTCAATAAAAAATATGTCAATTGTTTCTAGTAGTGTTAAAAACTCTTCCCTAAAAAACCTAACTGAATCTGCAAAGTAATTGTATATACTAATGTCATCAAGGGTAAGTAGATGAGAAAGAACAAAATCTTTTATTTCTTTTTCTGATGTATGATCCACTAAATTACTTTCTCGTTTTACAAACACATAATTTTTACTTCCCTCTGGGCAAAACTTAAAAAATCCTTTGTCTTCTAAAAATCTTTTAAATTCTATGTGAACAATCTTAACAACTCCTTTATCACTTTTAGTCCAAAATATGTACTTGCTATTTTCATCTTCAACTTTATGTATAACGGCATTAACCACATCGCCACCAATAGCCGTATCTTCAAATTGCTGACGAATCTCTTTTTTTGGTACTCCTCTTCTTAGTTGTTGTTTTATTTTACTTATTGCTACATCATCTTCGTAATACTTTGTTCCAAAGTTTTGTCTGTTGGAGTAAGCTGAATCTATTGTTCTTTTAATTTCTTTCTGATTAAAATCTTTAGTTGCATACTGATTAAGTATATATCCTGCTAAAGATGGTTGTACACCATAATCATTAAATGCCATAGCTAAAACATATACATTTTGGTTTCGCTGACCTTCGGTCATTGGGTACTTCTTTGTCCACCATTTAACTAGTATTTCAACTATTTTATTTTCATCTGTGATAGGTATTGTTGGTGAATCTGTTGAGGTAAACTCTTTATACTCAATTTCTGCAACTTCATCCCATACAGATGAGTTCTTATTTAAAAATAGTAATGGATCATAAGACTCATAACAAACCCTACTTACATTCTTGCAAGTCTTGTCAAAGTATTTTGACTCGTAGTATTTTTCTAGTGCTATAAAATAGTTTATATGGTTTTCTACATCTTGTGGTATCTTAACAATTACTTTCAATCCATTACCACTTGGTGAAACAAAAACAGAATAAGTGTACTTATCTTTTGTTAGTTTTTGTTTTTCAGATATCATAGTTTTTTGCTTTTCATATCCATCAAAATCTAGACATATAAAACCACTATGCTCATTTAATGAAGAGTCTTTTCTGTTGGTAAATTTTCCTGAAAAACATATTGCTGGTAATTTCTTTTTAAGTTCGTTTCTATGGCTCTTGTCTTTTTCTTTTCGAATGTTTTTAACTAAGTCTTTAGACTTCCCATTCTTAATCCTATCTAGGATTTTATCTATGTTAACATAGAAAGGAGTGTCTGTTTCCTTTATATTTCTAAATATTGTGATGTTCTGTGTCATTTCTGTGTCGTTTTTATGTCGTTTTTATTTTCGTAACTTATTGATTATTAGCTTTGTGACAGTTTGTGACAATTTATTACTATCGTATAGGGAATAAAAATAATAAATATATAAAAAGTATATATATATATAGAGATTCTTTTTCTGTCATATTCGTCACACACAAGAGGTAAAAAAAGGGAGACATAAATCTCCCTATTTATTTTTAATTGTAGTTTTAAAATGGCACTTCACCATCTTCTTCTCCTACAACCTCTGGCTCATTTACCTCTATATTAGATAGATCAGCTTTAGATACCTTCCATGCTTGTAGGCTTGTATAATACTTCCCATTGTACTCGTTGCAGTTTACATTAAACTCAACCTTAACAACATCTCCTACATTGTTATATTGATTAAATTGTTGCACCTTTTCATCTTTAAACAACTCAAAGCAAAACAAGTTGTTGTATTGTTCTCCGTTGTCGATTAAAAAAAGTTGCTTAGTCCAGGCATTCCCTGACTTTGATGTTCCACTCTGTGGAGGTAATACTTTGGTGATTTTTCCAATTACTGATAATTCCATTTATTGATTAATTTTAATGTTACGTTCCAAATGTTTTAATGTTTCTTCGATAAGTAAGTTCTTATCCCTCCTAGTCTTACATACTCTTGGAACTTGTAAGTACATAATGTTAGAAGATTTTTTAAATTTTTTAAAGAAGCTCCACATGACGATAGTATTGGTTTACATCTTCTGTAGCCTTGGCGTAGTTAAAAAATTTATTATACACCTCGATTGCTTTCTGAACTTTTACTGCACCTTTTTCTATAAAGTCTGCCGTTGTTTCAAATACTCCTAGCTGACCATTACTCTTGTCTATTACTAGAAATTTAAGAGATTTACCAAACAATGTATGGTATATGTATGCTTGGCTATCGTAGTTGTATTTTGATGCACTATAAATAAATTTATTTATATCACTTGTGGTCTTTATATCAATCAAGCAGTCATTACACACTATATCTGCTTTACCTTTCCACATTACCCCACCTATCTCTCCAATGGCTGGCACTTCAAACTGATTTCCTTCAGCATATATCATATCGTAGAAATCTAGGTTTGATGTCATTACTTTTGAGAGTTCTGTAATCTCGTCAAACTCTTTCTGTAACAAAAGAAATGGCTCATTAGACTCAGCTATTAGTTCTTTGTACTTCTTTGTGTTTCTGCTAGAGACATCTACTGCACTCCAATCTTGTACTTTCTCTGGCTCTAAGATTAGGTGATGAAATAGTCTTCCTTTTGCAAAATTTATATTGTCATCTTTCTGTACCCCAAATTCTTTTGGGTTAGTAAGTAATGCTCCAATATCACTATTGGAGAGATAGTTTTTACCTATCCCTCCGTAATATTCCTTATCGTCTTTAAGTTGTTTTATTATTGTGTCTGACATAGCTTATAAGGATTTAGCAATTTCTTTTTTAACCTTTGCAGTCATACTATACTTAGTAAGTAAGTTCTCACCGATCTTCTTTAATCCTAACTCTTTATTGGCTACGACATACTTCAAGACCTTATCCCAATTATCATCACCAATATCTAGATTGATTACAGTAGTCTTTTTAGGCTCTGCCTTTTTTGGTGCAGTCTTTTTAGGCTCTGCCTTTTTTGGAGTAGCCAACTTCTCTGCTATACTCTTGTCATCTTGTGGAATGTCTTCACCTGCATAAATGTAATGACCTAACCCAAACATAGCTAAGTTCTTCACAAGACACCTCATAATAGTCTTGTTGATGTCAAACATTGTAGCACCCTTTACAGACTTCTTTCCATACCTTGTGGTGTATTCGTAAGGCTCTAACTTCATAGCCTTGTTTGCTCCATCCATAACTGGTAGCCACATCTCTAATGTTTCGCCTTTGATAGTTACTTCTGTGCTACACATATAACCCATATGCACATCGTATACAAATGGCATATTAGTAGCCTCGTCTTTCACTACCTTGTACGTTGCACTAGGGTAGTTCTTTTTTACCTCTGCCCATGCCCATGCCCAAGAGAGATAAGTTAATCCATTTTTCTGCTCGACCTTGTCATTGACATTGATAGCCGACAGAGTTTCAAAAACTGATTTTTCTGTTTTGCTCATAATTTAATTTAATTTAACTTGATTTTTACTTTATTAAAATTGCGTAGGATTTGCTCCCTACTAGCCTTTAGCTTTCGGATAGTCTTTACACTAACATTATTAACTAAAGCATTTTGTATTCTTGTTTCTAATCGTGAAAGCTTTGTACGACAATTAGACAAATATAAGACATATATTGCTCTTTTCCAACCTAAAGTTTTAAAATAACTATACTCGTCAATATTTATTTCTTGATAATAATCTCCACCTTTTGTCATATCTATGATGGATACTCGGTTTGAATTTAATTCTTTTATAATTTTAAATCCATGACACATATAAGAATTAACTACTTTGTCATGCAAAGGTTTTGAATGATAGTCATCTTCAGCCTGGAAAAATAACTCATCTAAATTGTACATAAATCATTAATTCTATCTATAACAATTTGATAATCTCTATCTTCAGAAACCTTTTCATTAACTCTTTTTATTCCGTAGTGTATAGTGGAGTGAGGGATTTGGTATCCTCTGTTCTCCATATACTTTTGAATGTTTGTGAGTTGTATTTTGTTTTCTAAACATAGGTAGTATAATAAATATCTTGCGTCTACTATTGATGCTTTTTTATTTTTTTGAAATAAATATTTTTCTTCCATTCCAAATGCCACCGATACTTCTGTGGCTAACTTGTTAAATAGTGTGTACTTCATTCTACTGATATGTTTTGAGAGTTGATAATTTCGCCATGTTCGGCATCGGCTACCCATCTCCTAGCCTGATCTATATCATTGGTGTATTTAGTTTCGGATGGGTGTGAGCCACCATAGTAGAGGTGGACAGTAAGTTTCATTTTCTTCATAATTTGATTTAATTTAGACAAATATAAGAAATTTATTGCACAAAAACTAGAAAACGATGCACCTATTCTATGCTTTACAACAAATACACGTTAGGGATTTTTTAGGGACTCCCTAAAAGTGGCTCAACTTTTTTAACTATACAAAAAAAGCCTACACATAATTGCATAGGCTTTCATTTTTTACTTTCATAATTCTAATTGTATTATGTTTGGTATGTTACCCTATGCGATTACAATTAGGGCATTGCTCGTCCGGATATAATGTTACGTTATCACATTCATCGCACTCATCATATTGCTCATACATTATTGGCTGACTTAATAATTTTTCGATTGTCATAATTCTAATTGTTAATATTATCTTTCAATCCAAGATATAAATACAAATATGCTATCGAATAAGTTTTCATAGTCTGAGCAAATAACATCTATATCATACTCTTTTGTGTATGCATCATTACCTAGTATAAATTGACTATCTAATGAATGGTCTTCAGCTAAATCATATATTATTTCTTCTAAGCATTGTAACCTATCCTCCTCTGAGTAGTCTTCATTACTATTATACTTGTCTATTAATTGAGTATAGTATTTTTTAGATATATCTGAAGAGTTATCAATATAATCCGAGTCAATATTTAAAAAGTCTACAAACATATTGCTATGTAAATTATCTATTGTTATTATTTCTGTTTTTAGTTTCATAATTCTAATTGTTTTTGGTTAATAATTGTAAATTGGGTAGCCATAGCTTT
>CERP01025398.1_pt1 | contig 10603 bp, 6 predicted proteins | sample 530801 | NCBI WGS metagenome assembly CERP01 (sample SAMEA2620991, study PRJEB7988) | marine metagenome | biome: marine biome (ENVO:00000447); feature: surface water layer (ENVO:00002042); material: "saline water (ENVO:00002010), including plankton (ENVO:xxxxxxxx)" | depth 5 m | reverse complement strand
GTGTCATAAGCTTCATTTACTTTCTTAGTTACTTGTTTCTTTACAAACTTATCTAACCTATCACCAGTTAAGCCTTTTCGCGCACCTTCCTCATAAGCATCGCCTGTTGCTTTAGACGCAACAAAACCTCTGTAATTTATATCTTGCAAGAAAGCATCTGATGCTACAAGTAGCCTAGGGAAGAAACGAACTGCTGCAAAAAACTTACCTTTTAGTTTAATGTTTTCATCAAACAACTTGTTAGTTTCATAGGTAGCCATTTGACGCTCGTACTTAAAAGCTTCTACAGCTAATTTAAGAGCGCTTCTGTGCATTGATCTAAAACCTGCATAACTCGCAGTCATCTCCATTCTAGCTTTTTTATTCCAAGAACCTCCAATTCCAAAGTCGAGCAGAGGGCGATAAGCTGTCTTAGCTCCTGAGAAGGTTACGTTTAGTAGTAAGGTACTTACAGAGAACACATTAGATATAGTTATTTCAACAGCGGGGGCTGCTATTTTATACAAAGCTTGTTGTAATCTTTGTTTAGGGGTAGCTATTTTTGTACCCTCTTCATCTATAATTTTATTTATTATGTCTCGTTTTTCTTTAGATAGCTTTAAGTAGGTGGCAGGGTCATTATTATCAAGAGCTTCCCTGATTGCTGGATCATACTCAGCGTCTACTTTTCTTATGCGAAGTTTACCTTGAGCTTGTTTAATAGCTTCTGATTGCTTAATTAAAAGTTCGTCCTGAGATAACTTAGGAAATTGTTTTGCTAACTCGTCTAAGGAATAACCTTTACCACTTATAAAAGCAGCATTGTCATATTGTTTAAGAGTCATACCAGCAGCACCAGACAAGTCTGCATCTAGTTCATATAGCTGGTTAAAAGCTGCCTCTGATTCTGCCAACTGCTCACGAAGAGCTGCTTTTTCTTGAGGGTTAGAGGCATTTCTCCACTTCTCAATTAAATCGTTTCTTTCGTTTAAAAGGTGGTTACGAACTCCTCTTACCGCTAAGTCTAAATTCGAAGCAGCTTCTTTAGTAAGTTCGCTATCTTTAATCTGTTCGACTACTTTAGCAAACCTAGATGGAGATATTTTTAGTATATCCTCCGTTAGTTCTGAAGCTCTCTTAACAGCTTCCTCTACGTTTCTTAGTGGCTTGGATAAGGCTGTGTGCCACATAGGAATGTTTATTGGTAGACCATCTATTACAGTAATTCTTTCAATAGGTTTAGGAGTAGAAGCAGCGTCAGCAGCTTGAGTTACTGGATCTGTTATTTCATCACTAGCTTCTTTCCTTGCAGCTCTTTTAGCCCTAGCCGCTTCTAGTGCTTTCTTCCTAGCTACTTTATTTTTTATACCTGTAGTTGCTACATCTAAACCTGTACCTAAAGTTAAGCCAGCTATAAAACCTATACCAGCGGAGTCTCTAACATTACCGAAGTCAATGCTTTCTTGGTCACTACCGCCAACTCGAACGCTTTCTCTAATAACTCCGTCATAAGCACCAAACAAAGTTCCTTCAATACTGCCTATAGTACCGCCTCTTACAATTCCTTGCTTTAGTAATTCTTTTAGCCCTAGTTTAGTTGTAACTTTAGCAGCCTCTTTACCTACAATACCTGCACCAAGAGTGCCTATGCCAACGTAAGTTAAAGGATCGCGCACTGCTCCCCATAAAAACCTACCAGTAGCAGCTAAGTTTGGTTCATCAATTTGATCGTAGGTTTCCATTAAGTAAAGGAAAGCCTCCTTTTGATATGATGTAGCTGACGCTAATCTAGCAGCGTCCACGCCCATACCAAAAGTGAAGTTACTATTAAAGAAACTCATCGTGGATATACCCCATGCAGCAAGGTCTTCATCAGAACCTTTCCACTGGGTACTAGGGTTTTTGCCCATGTTGTAAACAATCTTAGTAGCTTTCAGCCAATCATCGTGAGTAGATAGCTTTGAGTATTCGGGAATGTCAGTGAAGTCATAAGACATTTGTGTAGAATATGTTTGAGAGTCTTCACCTAGTACTGAAAAATCTGGGGAAGCCAACGAAGTCGCTGTTGATGTTTGATCATCACCTATACCTATAGACCCCCAATCTATTGTCAGACTATCATCTTCAAGGTTTTGGGTTGCGTCTGAAGATTCTAAATCAAGGTCTTGTGTAGAATCTAAAGTTTCTAAATCAGACTTTTGGGTTTCCTCAGAAATGTTTTGGGTTGCCTCCGAGCTTTCTAAATTAACTTCTTGTTTATCAGTATTAGGCTGGACTTTTTCTTTCTTGTCCTTTTCGTCTTCTTCTGGGGTAATCCCAATAGACTCCCAATCAATTGCTGTATCAACCATAATCTTTCCTATTGCTATAATATTCTTGCTGGAATCTGTAATCCACCACTTAGCCATTTCTTAAGGTTTTCTTTTGAAATCCCAGTAGTAGGATCTAGCTTGTCAAAGGTATAGTTACCGCTTCTACCATCTTCTATCATCTGCTCCCAAACACGTTCTTGCTCTTTATTTAGACCCGACAAGTCAAATAAGCGCTCTTGGGGATTACCTGCGGCTGTGTTTAATATATCTTCTCGCTCATTCTGAGGAGTGGCAGTGTCATCCCTTGTACTTAAATAGGTTTCTAATTCTGTAAAAAGGTCGTCTACACTTTGATAGTAAAGTTCATTAATTAATTGCCCAGTTACAGTAGTACCTTTAGGAAGCGCTGCTATTTTTTCATTTGTTATAACTTGCGCCCTTTCTTGAATACCTGTGCTTAAATTTACTGATCCATATACGGCTTGTGTAAATTTATTAGTTTTCCTTTCATAACTTGAGGTTCCAAATCTCCCATTAAAAGCTTCTTCTCTAGCCTTATAGGTAGCTGTAGATATTTTTCGATTAACAGCACTAGCTACAGCTAATGTTTCATCTATTATACCCGAAACTTTTTTCCAATCTTCTGAAAGTAACTCTTTCTGGTATTGGCTAAGAATAGCGTTTTTTAAATCATCAGCACTAGGAACTGAGCCTACAGGAGCGCCTGTAAGTAGATTACCATAATCTTTTGTAAAGGCAGCTACCTTGAGCATTTCTATAATATTGTCTCTTCTATTAGGAGAAGTAAATTTTAGCTTACCTTGTCTTTTTTGATTTTCAATCTTTTGTAGTTGTGTAAACAAAGTAGCTAATTTATCTTTATTTGGCTGGCTTATTGGCATTTGTTGTATTTCTTCTATACTCTTCGGAAGAGTAATGCCTTCTGGTACAGGTTCACCAAGCGATTCAGCCATCATAAAATTGGCTAATGTTGAAGTAGTTTCAGTGTCTTTTAGGTCTGCATCTATTCTAGCTTGACTTCGAGTAGCAGCCGCAGATTTCTTCTCCCTAGCAATAGAATCTAAGATTTTTCCTCTTTCCTCATTGCCCCCAAACCCGTCTAAAAGATACTGCTCTGCCATGTAAGTGTTAGCTCTACCATCAGCAGTTCTTTCTTTTGTTTGGGTTTCTAATATACCCGCAAGTATTTTTGCAGCTTCGCTAGGAGTTTTACCATACACTTCTATGAGATCACTATAGATAATACCTTGAGCTATTTCGTAGGATATTCTTTTGTTCTTGTCTGTTACCTGATTACCTTCTAAGCCTGTATAGTCCCCTACCCTTGTGTCTTCATTTTGCTCATCAGTTAAAGCACCTGTATAAATATTAGAAATGCGTTTAGCTGTAGCGTCTACTATTTGACTATCTACAGCTTTGCCTTTAGCTGTTAACCATTCATTGTAAGTAGCTTTAGCAAATACATTTTCAAATTGAGCAAGAGCTGCTGGATTATTTTCAAACTTCTTTCGAGCATCTAAATATTTTTGACTTAGCGCAGAATTAACTAAGTTACCATTACCATCGTCTTCTTGTACCTGAAAGATAGAAGCAAAAGCATCTTTTTCAGTAGACTCCTCAGTAAAAGTTATATTTTCTAACTCATTATTATGATCAGCGGCTAACTCAGAAGCAAGAACAGTTGCTTGATCTTTCTGTAAAGCTGTAGCTTCCCTTTCCGCTTTTTCAGCTTCTCTGTCCTGTGTTTTCTTAACATTTACCAAAGCGCCCGAAGCTTGTTCAAGAGCCGCAGCTACTTGCCCACTTCTAGTAAGAGTTTCATTACCAGTGCCCGATACAAAAGTATCTACAGGCCTTGCTGCAACTTGGTAATCAGGGGCAGCCGCAGCTTGCTTGTAGTTCACTGATTCACTTATTGATGTTGCCATGTTTATTTCCTATTATCCGTATATAGAGAGCCTACAGGCTTACCGCTGCCCCCCTTCATATTAACAGCATTACTGCCAGAAGTTTTAGCACCGGCATCAGCAGCAGAATCAGCACCACCATAACCAGCCATTGCTGCCGTAGATGCTGCACTAGCCCCAATTTGAAGCATAGTTGCCGTTCTACTTGGCCTCGCAACAGAGTTAATACGAGACTGCGCTCTGTTCATAGCACCTGCTCGTTCTTCCCCTAACTGAGATACAGTTCTATCAAGGTTCTGAGAGGTCACGGTGTTAGCAGCTAAGCCTTGTCTCATTATATCTTGCATCACTGCGTTGTTGTTGAGGAAGCCACCAGTTTGCCCAGCAGCTACTTGCGCTCTTGATGCTGTCTGTTGTGTTTGTAGATCAGTAGCTATTCTTTGTTGAGCAGCTTTCTCTTCTTCTTGTGCTTGTTGAAGATTAATCATTCTATCTTCATCTATCTTAGCTTGGTTGGCTGCCGCTGCGTTAGCCTCGTATGCTTTGCCTTGGGCTCTGTTACTTTCAAGAGCCCCCATAGTTTGCATACCAATAGCAGCAATAGTTAATGCATCACACATTTTTCTTAATCCTCACAAATTGGTAGAAGGGCTGTTTCCCTACTCCGTATTCTTTATCTAGTTTTATGAATTCAAATCCTAATGATTTAAGCCACTTCTTCGATACTGTATTGTCTACGTGAACGAAATTAAGCAAGACAGGGTAGATGGTGTTCATGTCCTCTACCCATGTCTGTGCTTGAGGGATAAATTCTCTTCTTGTTTCTATAATCTTATCTGTCCCTAGCAACCAAGGGCTACCAAAGACAGGGTTGCCAGCTACACCAAACATTCCTACAACACTGCCATCAGCATGGATGATTGAGTTACACACCTCAGAGACCCTGTAAGCCTCTTGGAGCGCTCTTAAAGGAGCTAAACCATTACTATAGCCTATCTCCGTAACGTCCTGAGAGCGCATGAGAGGGGCTATCTCGCGACAGTCCAAGAACTCACTCTTACGATAATGGTGTCCCATGCTATATCCTTGTGTTTCTTGAATGTATAAAGCCTTCCCACTCAGCACTTTGGAAGGTACTGGGTAAGTGAGAGCTGTTGGTTATTGTGATAGCTGTCTCTTTAGCTTGTGATTGTACACCAACTTTAAAAGACCCGTCATCAACTACGGCTGCATAGCCTAAGAGGTTATTAGCTTGGCCTGTAATACGACCAGTGAAGTTAGTGACCTTTGGCGTTCTTCCTGTGGAGACTGTAGTGACATCAAATGTCCCTGTGTCATTATACTTAAAGTTAATGTTGCGTAGTTGAAACCTAGCTATCTGTGTAGGGTCGTTTGTTTCTGGTTTAAACACCTGCTCAGAAAGCTGGTATTTAAAGGTGAAGGGTTCTCCAGCGTAAACATAGTTACCTACAGTTGCTCCGTTCTCAGTGTGGGATTTGTTGTGTATATAAGCAACAACTTTAGCCTTAGTTGCATCAGAGTTACCTGTAGCTACTAAGTCACCTTTATGATCTATAAACTGTGTTGCGGTAGTTGCGGTATACGCAGTGTTAAGATCAGAAGTAGTAAAAGAAGCAGCAGCAGAAGCGCTGGCCTGTACTTTTACTTGGTGATCCAGATGTACTGGGTAATCTTTTCTAGTAAAGGTTGTGGTTGTTCTGTTAAGAGTGACAATTTCATTGCCAGTAGTATTATTAAAAACAGCGTTATATTCAGATTCAGTTATAGTAGCCCCAACTAAAATTGGGGTTGTAGCTGAACTTCTGTGATAAGGAAAAAACTGTCTGCTGGTGAAGTTTATAGTAGTGCTTCCAATAGTTACCGAGACAGGTACATCATCTAACGATTCAATACCAGCAGGTATGGTAATTAAAACACAATGAAGATGAAAGGTGTTAGTGCTTAAATTCTTATAAACAAGTAAATCGCTAATTACACCATTATTGTTTGAGCCTATTGTTGTGGTATCCCCACCAAAGCCAGAAGGATCACCTATAAAACCTTTAGCAGTATAATTAACACCAGATATAGCAAATGAACCTGCGCCCGCTATAATATCTGTGTTAATAGAATTATCTACAGCAAAGCTTATATCTGGGGCTTGTTGTGACAAGTCCATCTTTTCGAACCGACCATCAGAAAAGGTAATGTATAAATCAGAGTTATTAAAAGACATATCTAAAATATCAGTATCAAATATCCATTTAGACCAAGAGCTTTGTAGCCTTTCATTAGCCGAGTCATAATACTTATAAATATACGCCTCACTTTTTACCGAGCTTGTAAGACATATAAGCATATCTTCGTTAGTAGAAGCTACCATTCGTCTAATGTTACCCTCAAGGTAATGAGGGACGTGCTGTGTGACTAGCGTAGCATCTTTAATCTCAGTGCTATTATCAGTGTAGTATTCCCTAACACCTGCAAAGCTGCCTCCTTTTGTGCCAAAGAACACGCTGTTTCCTGCACCGACTGGAGTAGCTGTGAGATCACACTCAAACTTTGTAGACTGATCTACAGTAACCTCTGCGGGAGTTAAGAGCTGTGCCGCTGATAAAGTAAACTGGTTTAACTCTGAGAAGAGTAATAAGTTATCTTGGATTGGTACAGCAGCCTTGAGGATGGATACCTCGTTCTGGCTAACTGCAACGTCTATAGGGTCACTGTCAAGCAAGGCTCTAACCGTTGTGCGGTAGAAGTTAAAGTACCCGCTTGCTTCACTAAAGATTACATTCTCACCTGATAGAACACCTAATCGGTTTCTATGGAAGAATACATCATTAATAGTTGAATTTACAAAACTAGGCATAGGGTTAGTATCATCATCGCCACACGCTCGTGAACTCCAGTCTGCTGCTTTAAAACAAAAATGTAAGCTACCTACTTGGTAGGGGTCTTGTTGGAGTTGGTGGGGCATGGTTAATAAATCAAAATCATTAAATAAACCATCACCTACAGTTTCTTTCCATACGCCCGATCCAGAGCCGCCTTCAAACTTGACGTAAAAGTTATCTTCTTTCTTGTTGTTATCCCCTGCTACTTGTAACCTATATTGGTCAATACATTGGTTAGGTAAGCTAGTAAAAGATTTACAAGTACCTTTAAAAGCGTTTAAGTTTACTCCCCCATCATCATCAGAGGCAGTAATATCAAAATCACCAAAGCTTCCAGACTCAGGAGCAGTAATAACAAAATAAGATTCTTTCCCTGCGTAAGTTACAGGGGTGATCAAAAGATCTTCAGTAACACCACTGGCTGTTTTGTATACACTGACTGAACCTCTTGTGAATATATAGTATGGATTATTATTCCAAGTACCAAATGGGTTTGTAGCTGGTATTGCTTCTACAGCAGAAGCAGGTAATTGTATTTCTCTAGTGTCGCCTGTGTATTTCCAACCAGTTACATTATTTGCATCGTAAGCAATGTAATTACCACCAACTACAACTACCATGTTCGCATTACTACTATCAAAATTTGCAGTATCAATAGTAATACGAGAAGCAGTTTGTACGTGATTATTCAATTCTATATCGCTATTCGCTGCCGCCCCTACAGCATAAGCATCTTGAGTAAAACCTCCACTGTATGTTGCACTACTGTCTTGAATTTGCCCCCTTAAGGAAGTAGAACCTGATGTACCTTGCTCACCTATTATAGTGGACACACGTAGCTTTTGATCTTCGTTATTGCCAGAATCATTATCGCCAGATGTAGTAGTTACTGAAATACCTGTAGCCGTGGCGCTTTCTTTTGGTGTTATTTTTAAAGTGTATTGTCTTTCATAGTTAACACTTTTTAAATATATTAAAGCACTAGGGCTATCTTTTGGTGGTATCTTTTGGTCTGTTAGGGTTACTGTTTTAGTTTTATTAACAATAAAGGTAGCATCTGCAACAGAGGTAGATGTTATATCTGTGCTTCCTAAAGCTGCCGCTGCACCTGCTGCATTTAATCCTATTAAGTAGGCAGTGCTATCAGAGTTAGCATAGTAAGTTACAGTGTTTTCGACATAGCTAATGTTACTTCCGTCTGCTAACCAGCTAGACTTAGCTGACTCGTATCGGAGGTTGCCTAGAATATCATAGACAAGAATAATAGGTGTTGTAGCATCAGGGAGGATGACTATGGTGTATTGCTCATCAGAACTTCGTTTGTAGGTGCTTATAAAAGCAGCATTAAGTTCTGAAGTGGTTAAGTCTTGAGTGTTGCTTGCCGTTAAGTTCCCTTGTGTTAGAGCGCTAGAGGTACTAGCAGCCCAGTTACTTTTACACCGTACTAGCTTTTTAATAAAATTAGTATGGGGGCGTTTCTTTAAACCATCAACAATATCAGATAAACCGTTTTCCTGTGCTTCCCCTTGCGTACCTAAGCGGAGCGATGGGGGTTGTTGCGATATACCATTAATCAGATTGGGAATGCTTTTAGAAACTAGAGCCATTGCTTATCACCTTTGTACCAACACCACGACTAAGGACACTAGCAGTGCTGTAGTCATCGAATATATTGTAGTCGCCATTGTCCCCTTCCATCTCTCGGAGGGCGTACAAGGCTTCTTGTTCATCTGTTCTGTTCATAGCAGATAGATCATCACTACCCACGACTCGCTCTTGAAAGATGCGAGCTGCTTTTACAGCTATGTAGCGTCTTGCCACTTCTGGGCATAGTTCAAAATCTAAAAGAACAACAACGTCTAGTTTAAGTGTCTTGGCAATGTTGTATGTATGCTTAACTTTATCATACATCTTATTACCACGTTGCACGTATTCATTTGTTGAGCTTCTATACTTAGTCTCAGAGTTTGCTAAGTCAGCTCGTATCACTTCTGTAGGAAGGATAATATCACCACTGGAATCAGCAGCAATAGAGTAATCAGGTTCAGAGTTAAAGTTCCAGCCATGTGCTTGAACACTCCGTGAAACTTCATTGAGTATTGTTTCAGCAGTCTCCGCATCTACTAAACCTGAACTCAGATTGTTTACTGGTGCTTCACCAATAGTAGAGAGCATAGAGTTTACTGCTTCTAATCTTGTTGTAGGAGTTGTCATGTTTACCTCAATGAAAAAATAAAGAGGAAAACTCCCCCGAAGGGGAGCTTCCAGTGTGTATCAACTTAAGCTGCGTTGACCAATTTAACAGCACACTCAGGACGTAATGAGCTATGACCCATTGCGTAACGAGCTACCATTAAAGTACCTTGTCGTGAAACTTGGTACTCAGACTCAACAGCCAAATCTAATAACTTAACAGTTGCCGCAGCGTCTTTAGTGAAGACTAAGCCTTTAGCACCTGAAGGTAAGTTGTTAGACATAAAGACATTAGCACCACCGATCTGAGGAACTTTACCTGAGTTCAAGTTACCACCAGTACCAAAGTCAGAACTCATAACACCAGCAAGGTTAGAAACAGTGCCAGTGAACAAGCGGTAGTAAGTGTCAGTATCTAATACGATAGACTTCTCACCAGTTACGTTCTTAGTATCAAGAGCTTCTAAAGCACCAAAGATAGCATCAGCTACGTTAGTACCAGTTGAAGCAGCGCCAGTACCAGCAATCTCGATGTCAGCGTTGTTTTGTGAAGCACCTTGAGCGTACTCAGCAGTGTCATCAGTAGCAGCTACGACAGCAGTAAAGATAGCAACGTCAGCAGCCTTAGCCAATGCACTACCAATCTCAGTAGAGTAGATTGAACGTACATCGTAGTGGTTCATAGCTTCATCAATTTTAGCGATGAAAGCAGAAGACACTAGAAGGTCATTGATGTTTACAACTTTCTCACTGTGAGCGATAGCTGAAGGGACAACTTCATTACCAGCGGTAAGAGTTGCAGTAGTAGACAAGCCAGTCATTGGGAATTGTGCAGAGCTACCACTAGAGATAGAGCGTACACGGTGCAATGGCATAGCGATGTTGTTAGTGTTGAATGCAGTTAGAACTTCACCAGCAAAAACTTTTAAGAAAAGTTCTTTAGCGTTAGTGGAAGTACCTGCATTTTCCCCCAATCTGGAGGGAGCAGAATAGTTACTTGACATAATATTTTACCTTTTAGTTAAATGTTTAAATGAATGATATTCTAGTCAGTCACCTAACACTCATTCGTTCTCTAGGATTGTCCTCCGCAGAGGGTCAAAGGTAATAGTAATCGTGTTCGTAGTTACTTTTTAGAATTAAAAAAGCCTCCCGAAGGAGGCCAAAGAGACTATTGTTGCAAGTCGCTCCTACCAATCTTGGCAGAAACTTGTTGGCGATATGCTTTGTCACTCTGGTATCGGGTGTCACTCATAGCCTGAGTTACCTCAGCCCATGAATTAAACACACCACCTGT
>CERP01012682.1_pt1 | contig 10611 bp, 13 predicted proteins | sample 530801 | NCBI WGS metagenome assembly CERP01 (sample SAMEA2620991, study PRJEB7988) | marine metagenome | biome: marine biome (ENVO:00000447); feature: surface water layer (ENVO:00002042); material: "saline water (ENVO:00002010), including plankton (ENVO:xxxxxxxx)" | depth 5 m | reverse complement strand
CCCGCCCCGCCCCACAGCACGCGTCACGGGCATCAAAAACTGACCCCCCTACCCAACTTTTTTGATACCCGTGACTACCCCACCCCCCTTCACTCAGAAACACCCCCATGCCAAGTCAGATTGAAAATACCAAAAAAATTTTGTACGCTGCACCAAACGGGGGTAGACAAATGACAATACATATTGAGCCAGAGCGTGGGGTGCCGAACCGGCCTGCGCCAGACATGAAAGACCTTGCGGTTAAGGCTTCTGCCGCTGCAAAGACGGTAGAGCACCTGCATGCCAACGGGCTAGAGGTCAAAGTCAACACTGAGGACAAAGATGCAGCCGCTGCGTTAGCTGTTTCGTACGCCGAAAACCCTCATAAAACATCAAAGGTCGCCACGCCGAAACGGATGGCGCAGCTGACACCGTCGACGCTCCTGTTGACGGACAAAATCCTGAAAGACTTTGGGCATAGTGTCGTGAAAAGCGCCACGCAGGTGCGTCATCTTGTGACAAATAAGCTCATCGAGGAGACCGAGAATCCCGATCCACGTATACGCATTCGTGCGTTAGAACTGCTGGGTAAAGTGTCGGATGTCGGGTTGTTCGCAGAGAAGTCTGAGGTAACAGTCACTCATCAGACGTCCGATGATCTGAAAGACAAACTACGCGAGAAGCTCTCCAGATTGGTTAGCCCCGCAGATAACATAGAAGACGCTGTCGTGATCGACGATGGCGCGATCGATGTAGACGAGGAGTTGGGCCTCAATGGCTAAAGACCTGTCGGGTATCGCGGAGGATATGGACTTCTCGCCAGAAGACATCCAGCATATCTTGGACAATCTGGACTCGTTCAGCCCAGAAGAGTTGACTGAGATCGACAGTATTGTGGGTGAGCTGTCCTCCAGAGCGAGTAACAAGGCGGCGCACGACGACCTCATCGAGTTTTGTAAGCGGATGCAGCCAGACTATAAAGTCGGGCGGCATCACAGAATCCTCGCAGACATGCTGATGGCCATCGAGCGGGGGCCCACAGTAGAGGACGGCAAAGACCGTGTTGTCGTGAACATCCCACCACGGCACGGCAAGTCGCAGCTGGTGTCTATATTCTACCCTGCTTGGTTTTTAGGCCGGAACCCGGACAAAAAGGTTATGATGGTCTCGCATACGACTGATCTGGCCGTGGACTTCGGACGTAAGGTACGTAACCTTATCTCTACTGCAGAATACAAGGCAATATTCCCAAAGGTCTCTCTCGCGGTAGACAGTAAGTCCGCGGGCCGGTGGAACACCAACTTTGGGGGAGAGTACTTTGCGTGCGGTATTGGTTCTGCGCTTGCGGGCCGCGGTGCTGACCTTTTACTCGTTGACGACCCCCACTCCGAACAAGACGTAATCAACGGTAATTTCTCGGTGTTCGAGAAGGCCTACGAGTGGTTTACCTTCGGTGCGCGTACACGCCTGATGCCCGGGGGCCGGGTAGCTATCGTGCAGACAAGATGGCACCAAGACGATCTTACGGGGCGCGTGACCAACGATATGGTCAAAAACGAGCTGGCCGACCAGTACGAGATCGTGGAGTTCCCTGCGATTCTGGACACCGAGGACAAAGACGGTAAACCGGTACAGAAGCCCCTGTGGCCCGAGTTCTTCGATCTGCCCGCGCTAGAGCGTACGAAAGCCTCAATGCCTGCGTTCCAGTGGAACTCGCAGTACCAACAGCAGCCGACGTCCGAAGAAGCGTCGATCGTGAAGCGGGAGTGGTGGAATATATGGTCGGATGACCGACTACCCTCTGTTGAGTACGTTATTATGTCTCTCGACGCCGCGGCAGAGAAGCACAACAGGGCCGACTACACCGCGCTGACGACTTGGGGTGTTTTCTTTCACGAGGAGTCCGGTTCGCACAACATTATTCTGCTGGACAGCATAAAAGAGCGACTGGAGTTCCCTGAACTCAAAGGGTTGGCTATGAAAGAGTACACTCACTGGGAACCAGACGCATTTATCGTGGAGAAGAAGAGTTCCGGGGTAGCGCTCTACCAAGAAATGCGGCGAATGGGGCTCCCGGTAACCGAGTACACCCCACACAGAGGCACGGGTGACAAGCTCGCGCGTCTGAACTCCGTGTCAGACATCATATCCTCGGGTCTAGTTTGGGTACCGGCGACACGCTGGGCTGATGAATTGGTAGAAGAAGTAGCTGGGTTCCCGTTTATGTCGAACGACGACCTCGTTGACAGCACCGTGATGGCTCTGCTCCGGTTCCGTCAGGGCGGATTTATCCGTCTACCTACAGATATGGAGGACGGTGACTCTTATTTGCACCGTCGGGCAGCGTACTATTGATGCGGATGACATACGTGTGCATGTATAGTATACGCTCTGTAGGACGTTCGGTAGCGTCCGTGGGGGCACGCGGAAAGACCCTCCCACTTGAAGTGTGCCCCCACACTGCGGTGGTGGGCTTCTACCTTAGCACTATTCCTGCTATAGTGCGCTTAAAAACGTATGGTGAGGCATATTATGGCAATTGAGAAGTCTATGGAACCCAGCGACATCCTCCTAGAGTCCGAGGATATCATGGAGCCCAGCCTCTCCATTATAGTGGATGAGCCGGAAGCGATCGAAGTCGTTATGGACGACGGGTCCGTTGTCATCGACTTCGGCAATAACCCCCTTGTCGAAGAAGAAGAAATCGCTCACGACGCCAACCTCGCCGAACATATCGACGCTGACGAGCTAGACAGCCTAGCCTCTGAGTTAGTCGACCACTTTCAATCTGACCGTGAGTCTCGTGGGGAGTGGGCCAGCGCTTATATTAAGGGCATGGACCTGCTTGGCATGAAGGTTGAAGAGCGCACAGAGCCATGGAACGGTGCGTCTGGGGTGTATCACCCCATGATGACCGAGGCAGTAATCAAGTTTCAGGCACAGGCTATGGGAGAGCTCCTGCCAGCGTCAGGACCGGCCCGTACTAAGATTATGGGCAAGCTGACTACCGAGAAATACGAGCAGAGCCAACGCGTAGAAACTGAGTTAAACTACCTGATTACGGAGAAAATGCCCGACTATCGCGACGAGATGGAGCAGATGCTCTTCAAACTCCCGATGGCTGGCTCTGCATTCAAGAAAATCTACTTCGACCCTATTTTAGAGCGTCCTGTGTCGCAATTTGTGCCCGCAGAAGACCTCGTAGTGTCGTACGGAGCGTCTAATCTGCGCACCGCGCCCCGGTTTACTCATGTAATGAAGAAGACGCCGGAAGAAATCCTGAAATTGCAGGTAAACGGCTTCTACGTTGACGTTGAGCTCCCCGCAGCCACAAAAGATATCACAGACATCGAGGAGAAGTACAACGAGCTGGAAGGCTCCGAGCCTACGTTCTCTGACGATCCGCGGCACACTGTTCTAGAGATGCACGTAGATTTAGACTTGCCTGAGCCCTTTGGCGATATGGACGGTGTCGCGCTGCCCTACGTGGTGACTATCGATAAGTCTTCTACTACTATATTGGCTATTCGTCGAAATTGGTACGAGGACGACACAAAACGTGAAAAACGTATGCACGTCGTGCACTATCCTTACTTGCCGGGGATGGGTTTCTACGGCACGGGGCTAATCCATACGCTAGGTGGCCTGACTAAATCTGCCACCTCTATCATGCGCCAACTCATTGACGCAGGCACCCTGTCCAACCTCCCAGCGGGCTTTAAAGCCCGAGGCATGCGGATTACCGGCGATAATACCCCAATTATGCCGGGCGAGTTTCGGGACGTGGACGTGCCAGCGGGCGCGATTAAAGAAAACATTGTGCCCTTGCCGTACAAAGAGCCGTCGAGCGTGCTCTACAGCCTCTTAGGGAACGTCGTAGAGGAGGGCCGTCGCATTGGCGCAGTGGGTGACATCCAAGTGGGTGACATCAACGCTCAGGCTCCTGTAGGGACGACTCTGGCGCTCATGGAGCGGTCTATGCAGGTTATGTCGGGTATCCAAGCCCGTCTACACGCCGCGATGAAGCAAGAGCTCCGTATTTTAGCCCGCATCGTACACGACTACATGCCCGCCGAGTACGCCTACGAGATGGACGAACCAGCGAATCGGGTTTCTGATTTTGATGGTCGTGTGGACGTTATTCCTGTTTCTGATCCTAACGCAGCTACAATGGCCCAGCGGATCATGCAGTATCAAGCGGCACTACAGTTGGCGCAACAAGCACCGCAAATGTATGACATGGGCAAGCTGCACCGCCAAATGCTTGAGGTTTTGGGTATTCAGGATGCCGAAGACATCATAAAACTGCCGGGGGATATCAAACCCGCAGACCCGGTGACTGAGAACATGTCGATCTTGCAGCAAGAGCCAGTAAAAGCCTTTGCGTATCAAGACCACGAGGCACACATACAGACGCATATGATGGCGATGAACGACCCTAAAATACAACAAGCTGTAGGCCAGTCGCCATTTGCGAGCGCAATTCAGTCCGCGATGATGTCCCACATTACCGAGCACGTTGCGTTGCAGTATCGTGTAGAGATTCAGAAACAGCTTGGCGTAGAGCTGCCAGACCCAGAAGCGCCGTTGCCGGAAGATATTGAGGTGCAGGTATCGCGTCTCGCCGTGCAGGCCGCGGATAAGCTGTTCCAAAAGAATCAGGCCGAAGCAGCCGCAGAGCAAGCAGCCGCACAACAGGCTGACCCGCTCACACAGATTCAACAGCGCGAGTTAATGATTAAAGAAAAAGAGCTGGCGCATAAGATCGAGATGGACAAGCTAAAGGCCGAAATCGACGCGGCTGCTAAGATCGAGAACGCCCGCTTACAGCAGGCACGTATTGACTCTGAAGAAGAGAAAGAAGCAGCACGTATCGGCGTTAAAGTAGCTGAACTACAAACTGACCAGCAAGAATCGGCTGTCCGGTTGGCTATGGACATCGCACAGAAGGACGATCGTAGTGAGTGACAATATCTTCCATACTATGCTGAAGCGACTTGATGAGAGCCGCACCGCTATCGCGGAACATCTTGCCGAAGGCTGCGCAAAGGACCAAGAAACGTACTGGAGGCTCGTAGGAAAATATGAGGCTCTGGGCAGTATTCGCAACGATGTTAAAGACATTGAGCAGAGATATGTTGATGATTAACGATTGTGTATGTAAATACACTGTATAACGCGAAATACTTCGCGCAAATGGCACTGTGAGCCTTTAATCACTGCAGGAGACTAAAATGTACGCTACCGATAAAGTCGATGACGAGCAGTTGTTGGCGAGATTGCCAGACCCAAAAGGTTACAAGCTCTTAATCGCAATCCCAGAACTCGAAGGTAAAACAGAGGGTGGCGTTTATATGCCAGATTCTCTGACTCAGATGGAAGAAGCGGCTTCCATCATTGGGTACGTTGTCAGTGCAGGCAAGGAAGCCTATTCTGACACGGAACGGTTCCCTAACGGCGCGTGGTGCGCGGCGGGTGATTTTATCATCTTCCGTTCGTACTCAGGCACGCGGTTCAAGGTGGCCGGGAAAGAGTTCCGTATCATTAACGACGACACAGTAGAAGCTGTAGTCGAAGACCCACGGGGGTATACACGCGCATGAATCTGGAAAAAGAACAAGCAAACGTCGAGGGCGTCGAAGAAGAGGTAGTTGAAGTCGAAATTGTGGCTGACGACCTTGAAGTAGAGATCGCCGACGATACTCCCGAAGAAGACAGAGGGCGTCCTCGTCGCGCACCTGACGCTGAAGCAGATATCCCAGAAGACGATGAGCTCGAAAAACACAGTGATTCGGTGCAGAAACGCATAAAAAAACTGAAGTTTGAGTTTCACGAAGAACGTCGTCGGAAAGAAGAAGCAGAGCGGGAGCGCGAAGCTGCTATTTCGTACGCTGAAAACCAGAAAAAAGAGGCTGAGCGACTCCGCAAAAACCTCGATGATGGGACCGGCGTTCTGGTAAACGAGGCCAAAGCCCGTGTGGCGTCTGAAATGAGCAACGCAAAACGCGCATACAAGGAAGCCTATGAAGCGGGCGATCCTGACGCAGTGCTCGAAGCGCAGATGGCGTTGTCAAAGCTGCAGTTTGAGGCGGATCGGGTAGAGAATTGGAAACCCGCGCCGCAACCCGCTGCGCCGCAACCCGCTGCGCCCGCCGCCCAACAACGCCCCGCGGTCCCTACGCCACACCGCAAGGCGCAAGAATGGGTCGCGAACAACGAGTGGTTTGACAAAGACAAGGGCATGAAGCGCTACGCTTTGCTCATACACGAAGAACTACTCGAGTCTGGCGTTGATTCTACGTCAGATGTGTATTACGATAAGATAGACGAGGCTATGAGGTCTCGTTACCCAGATCGCTTTACGGACGTGGAACCCGAGGTTCGACAGCCACAACGTAAGGCTGGCTCCGTGGTGGCCCCGGGTGGTAGAAATACCGCCGCACCGCGCAACAAAGTTGTCGTTACCTCATCGGAGGCCGCAATCGCCAAGCGCCTCGGATTAACTATCAAAGAATACGCGGCGCAAAAGCTGAAGGATATGCAAAATGGCTGATCGTAAACCGCGCACAACGGAAACCCGTGAAGCGGGGGAACGCCGTAAACCATGGAAGCGGGCGTCTATGCTACCTACCCCCGAACCACGAGCCGGACTCTCGTTTCGTTGGATTCGCACGTCTACATTGGGTAGTTCAGATATGACAAACGTTTCGGGTCGTTTCCGTGATGGCTATGTGCCTGTAAAGGCAGAAGACTATCCTGAGCTACACATCATGTCAGATATTGACTCCCGTTTTAAGGACAATATCGAAGTTGGTGGGTTGTTGCTTTGCGCTATCCCGACCGAAAAACGAGACGATCGCATCTATGGTCAGCTTGAGTCTGCACGGAATCAGGCCGAATCTGTCGATAGAAACTATTTGCGTGAGTCTGATCCGCGTATGCCCATGCTCCGACCGGAGCGTAGCTCGCGCTAATCGTCTGGTAAGGAGCACTTCCGCTCTTTACTGATATAGTAATGAATCTGGAGGAAGAGCAAAATGGCTACTACAGCTGCTCCCTACGGCCTAAAGCCGGTGAAACGCGCTGATGGTATGGCTTATGCTGGGGCTATGTCTCAGTACCTGATTGACCCTGCTGGGGAGGCAACAAACCTCTTCAACGGTCAAGTCGTTCATATCGGCGCGGATGGCTACATCGCACTCTCAACTGCAACGGGCGCTGATGGCACGACCAACGCATTCCCAACAGGCACAACCCTTACTGGTTCGCTTGGTGTGTTTATGGGTGTCGAGTACGTTGACGCAACTTCTGGTCAGTTGACCTTCTCGCAGTACTACCCATCTGCTACTGTCGCTGCGTCTGGTACAGCCATTAAAGCGTTCGTCGTTGACGATCCAAATGTACTGTTTCAAGTGCAGGCAGACGGCGCTATGGACCAATCTGACATCGGGGCAAACACTTTCTTTGCCGCTGCTCAGTCTACGTCCACTGGCAACACCAAGACTGGTAACTCTACAAGCGCTGTTGACGCGACTACAGTTACTACCACCGCCGCCTTCCGTATCGTGGCCGCTGCCTCACCAATCGGTGATGCGTTCCCCGATCTTTTGGTTAAAATTAACCCCGGCTACAGCAGCATGACTAACGCTGTTGGCCTGTAAGGAGGCATAAAATATGGCTATTTCACGCGCACAGGCGCTTAAAGAACTACTTCCCGGCCTCAATGCCCTTTTTGGTCTTGAGTACGACAAGTACGAAAACGAGCACGAAGACATCTACGAGACAGAAAGTTCAGAGCGTAGCTTTGAAGAGGAAGTCAAACTGTCTGGTTTCGGTGCAGCACCAACAAAAGCTGAAGGTTCTTCTATTGAGTACGACAATGCTCAAGAGGCGTTCACAGCTCGCTACACACACGAGACTATCGCTATGGGTTTCGCTATCACTGAAGAAGCGATGGAAGACAACCTGTACGATTCGTTGTCCTCGCGTTACACAAAAGCCTTGGCTCGCGCCATGGCGTACACCAAGCAAGTTAAAGCTGCTTCACTGCTCAACACGGGCTTTGACACCTTTAAGTCTGGTGATGATGTGACGTTGTTCAGCACTGCTCACCCAACAGTGGGTGGCGGTACTAACGCTAACCGTCCGTCGACTGATGCTGACCTCAACGAGACTTCTCTCGAGCAAGCAATCATCGACATTGCGGCGTACACAGACGAGCGCGGTCTTCTTATCGCCGCCCGCGCCCGTAAACTTATCATCCCCCCTGCCCTTCAGTTCGTAGCGACTCGCTTGCTACAGACAGATATGCGCGTGGGTACGGCTGATAACGACATCAACGCCCTGAAGACCAACGGCGCGATTCCTGAAGGTTACGGTGTAAACCACTACCTGACGGACTCCGACGCGTTCTTCATTACCACAGACATTCCTAACGGCATGAAGCATTTCGTCCGTTCCGCAATGGCTACTGGTATGGACGGCGACTTCGACACTGGCAACGTGCGCTATAAAGCGCGTGAGCGTTACAGCTTCGGTGTTTCTGACCCACTGGGCATCTACGGTTCACAGGGCGCGTAAGCTCCTAGAACTTAAACCACTTTCTGGTTTAGAAGGCTCCGCTTCGGCGGGGCTTTCTTTCTGTGTGTACTCGTTGTATAGTTAGTCAACGGGTACAACGTTAGCTTTGTAGACAGGTATATACCCGCCTGACGTTGCATAGACTACAGAGCGAATCCTTATGCAAAAGGTGCTAAAATGGCTTCCACTACTTTCTCAGGCCCGGTGACCTCGACCGCTGGTTTTGTTGGCGATATTAAGGTTCCGACATACACCGTTGCTAACGCTCCATCTGCCGCCACCGCTGGCGCAGGTACGCTAGTGTACGTATCAAACGGCGCTGCTGGTTCCGCTATCTTGGCTTTTTCAAACGGTACAGACTGGAAGCGCTCCGATACAGGCGCAACAATTTCTGCGTCATAAAGGGGCTAGACTATGAGTAGGTTTCAAGCGCCTTCTATCGAAGAACTCGAACGTCGGGGGCTAAACCCCGACGGCACTCCGCTCAAAAAAGTGTCGCCAAAGTCGGTTATGGTTAAAAAACCAACGCCTAAACAGGCTGCTACAAAGAAGGGGAGCGCATAGCAAATGGCTGGAACTCCATCATACCGTACAGCAGACGCCACGGTGTCTGCTTATGACGCGGCTGCGGTGACCCCCTCCGACTCCGTGGACATCAGGCCCACTCGGGCCTTGTTCGTAGGAGTCGCCGGGAACATTAAAGTCGACATGGCTCTTGGAACCACTCTCACGTTTACGAATGTTCAGGCGGGGTCTATTCTCCCTGTCCAAGTCAAACGTGTGTATTCTACGGGCACTACTGCAACGAGCATTGTTGCGCTTTACTAAAGGTGACCTATGCGGATTGGCTTGAATATGTCTCTCACAGGGGCGGGATCGGTCTCGCCTCTGGCGCTCTATGCTTTGGGCGGTGCAACGCCTTTCTTCGTGAATGACGCTAATCGCGCGAAATATCTCGACGACCTCACGGGCAACAAGAACCTGCACGAAGTGTGGGACAACGCCCGCACAGGCGAAGCTACCTGCATTGATGCTGACGGCTCTCTCAAGTGGGGCCTGCACAACCTCGTAGACACACGCCTAAACGACGGTGGTCAGTGGACGCCTACTGGTGTTACTGTTGATACTGTTGATACTGCTGTCGAGTTGATCACTAACGGTACGTTTGACAGTGACACAGACTGGACCAAAGACCCTCTTTCTGGCGGCACTTCTTGGGTTATTTCTGGAGGTTCCGCTTCTATCGATGGTACGCAGACTTCAGCTTCGGACATCTTTCAGAACATTTCTGTAGAAGCAGGTAAGACATACGCTATAAAGTTTGACGTCGTAGTTGCCTCAGGCTCGGTACAAGTAATGGCAAGAAAATCCACTTGGTCTGACGCAGATGCAACAGTAATAACGTCTTCCGGCACTTACACTATTACGCGAACTGCTTCATCCGTTTCTGCGCCAGTTGCGTTCAGAGCGCTAGGAAGTTCTGTGGTTTCCATCGACAACGTCTCAGTCCTCCCTGTGATCTCCTCCGGCACAGACTCCGCTGGTGAGAAGCGTTATCTTCTGACTGAGGATACTGCGAACAGCAGCCACAAGGTTCGTCGTAATGTCGATTACTTGTCCGGCAAGACCTACACGCACGAGTATGTAGTCAAGGCTAACGGACGCACGACTTGCGTTATCGCTCTTGGTTCTAGCCCATTTAGCAACTGTAGGTATTACTTCGATCTTGAGGCTGAAACAGCTACTCAAAGTGTCGCAGGCACTAACGACAGCGGTTCTATTGAGAACCTTGGCAACGGTGAGTATCTCTGCCGCGTAACCGCCGATGCAGAGGCCACTGGGAGCTACAACTATGACATCCGGTTGTTAGGTTCCGGATCAAACACCTACACAGGCGATGGCACTTCTGGCATGTACGTCTCACAGGCTACTGTGTATCAGTCGAGTCTCGGTGGTATGCAGAAGTCCTCTAAGGACAACTCTTTGTTCCTAGAGAACGAGACCGGGGCAGCTAAGTACGCCCTGCGGCGGGATCACTCGAATGGTGTTCCG
>CERP01007141.1_pt1 | contig 10622 bp, 11 predicted proteins | sample 530801 | NCBI WGS metagenome assembly CERP01 (sample SAMEA2620991, study PRJEB7988) | marine metagenome | biome: marine biome (ENVO:00000447); feature: surface water layer (ENVO:00002042); material: "saline water (ENVO:00002010), including plankton (ENVO:xxxxxxxx)" | depth 5 m | reverse complement strand
GGTACTGAGAACTCATACTCAGACGCAGCAACATTAGGTCGGTTAGATGGCTTTGAATATTTATTTGAAGCTGACTTCGTGAGACGGTTAGGCGTTAACTATGTGAACCAGAATCACTTTATAAGATATGTTGCAGATAGCTGGGTAGCCAAGGTGGCATACCTTGAGGATGGATTCGCTGATATTAAATACTTTGAGGCCTCTGAAAGGTTTCGATTAAAGGTAAGGGAAGGCAAGCTTTCATTTAACGGGGGTTTAGTGCAAAGACTTGCCGAACCTTACGGGTTTAATCCTTTAGAGGATTGGGTTTTAGATAATGGTACTCTTCATTACACCTACTTAGCACTTCAGGAAGGCTACTCTGTATCTTTAGATGGTGAGTATTTTTCTCCAGAAGGAGACCTTGTAGCAAACAGTCAAGCTGTATGGGAAGAAGTTGTTATACCACAAGTTATAAATAATTATGTAGAAAAACAAAGAAACTCAATATCTAATATAGTTGAGTATTCTTTTGTTATGGGTCTGGACTATTATCATTTCACAAAAGACTTCTGGTTTCACACGTGGGGTAATATTATGCCATACCACTTAGACACTAAGAATACCTACTCTTACCATAAGTTTAATGAAGGTCAGTGGGTTGACTATTCTTTAGGTTTAATTTATGGTTATAGATTTAATAAAAGTTTTGGTATATTTGTGGAAGGAAGGTACAACAAGTATTGGAACAGACAGTGGCACAACTTTAGTGTTGGACTTAATTACGTAATATTTTAAAAATGGCGAAAGAATTAAACGAGGAAACATCATTTAACATAAGTCTAAAAACTTTAGCAGGTATAGGATTTGCAATGGCTGCAGTTATTAGTGGTTGGTTTGTACTACAAGCAGATATAGCAGAGGCTAAAAAATTACCTTTACCTGCAGATCCAGAGATCACTCGAATGGAGTATGACATGAAAGATCAACTTATTCGACAAACTATTATGTCTACACAAGAAGACGTGACAGAAATAAAAACGCAAATGCTGAGGATGGAGGATAAGATTGATAAACTAAGATAGTTTTATGAAAAAATTATTGTTTTTATTATTAATACCACTTATATCTACAGCACAAGACTTTCCTGATGGAATGGTAGCTGTTGAGTTTAATGCCAGTTTTAATAAGTCTAACGAGGTAGCATGGTTATCAAAACTATCAGAGTGTAAAATTCAAAGGGTTGATATAGCTGCAGACTCAAGATGGTCAAAAGAATATAAAGTAGTAGTTGTACCTACTATTGTTATATTTAATAACAACGAAGAAGTAAAAAGATTTCAAGCAAATATTATGATGACTATGGAAGCAACTCTTAAGGAGGTTCAAAACTCTATAGATGAAATAGTAATGGAAGCATTTTAAATTAAATTATGAGACTAAGTAAAAATTTCTCTCGTGCAGAGATAGAACACAGTAACACAGCAAAAAGATTAGGTATAAGTAATGAGATGTCGGAAAAACACTTGGAGAATATGCAAAGGCTCGTTGACAATCTTATACAGCCTCTTCGTAACTCTATTGGTTCTATTCGGATTAGTAGTGGTTATCGTTCCCCGTCACTTAATCGTGCAATTGGTGGGAGTAGTCGTAGTCAGCATAGCAAGGCTGAAGCTTTGGATCTCCAGTTTTGGTCAGAAGGAAAAATGAATAACAAAGTTATCTATGACTGGATTATAGACTCAGGATTAGAGTTTGACCAAATGATAAACGAGTTTGATTTTTCTTGGATACATATATCGTTAAAAAAGAATAGTAATAGAAAGCAGGTTTTAGAAGCGTATAAAGATAAAGATGGTGACACTGCTTATAGGTTAGTATAATTATGAGTAAACTATTAAATTTTTTAAGTGGAGGTGTTGTTAAACAAGTTGGTGACGTAATCGACAACCTTAGCACTTCTGACGAGGAAAGATTAGAAGCAAAGCGTAAGATGGAAGAAGTTCTTATGCAGGCTGAGTCGCAAGCACAGGAACAGGTTACTAGACGTTGGGAGGCAGATATGAAGTCTGATAATTGGCTTTCTAAAAACATTCGTCCTTTGATATGTATATTTTTAACTGCAATTTTTGTAGTTTTGTCAGTGTTTGATGGGAACGCAGGAGGTTTTGAGATTCAAGAAAGTTATATACCTATATATCAAACGTTATTAATAACAGTATATGGAGCCTACTTTGCTGGTAGGTCTATAGAAAAAATAAAGAAAAAATAAAATGTCAGATTTAAAAGGAAAATCAATAGCATCTACATATAAAAATTTAATTCAATCTTCTAGTGAAATTTCTAACACTACTTTAAAACAAGTTCAAAGTGGTTCTGGGAATAATGTTGCTATGAAGTTATCTACAGATAAAGCTGTTTTTCCAAAAGTAGGTGTTGGTAATACAGGTTCTACTCCTGATGGTTTACTGCATGTTTTGTCTACATCTGCAGGATCAATTACAGCAAACTCTTTAGCTGATGAAGTTGTTTTAGAATCTTCAACAAATACTGGTTTATCTATATTGTCAGGAGCTTCAAATCAAGGTAATATGTTTTTTGGTGACGCTAATGACAATGATGTAGGTAAAATATCTTACAATCACGCTGATGACTCGTTTAGTTTTAGCACTAACGGATCTGTTTCTATGACTTTAGATAAAAATTCTAATCTTAAAGTAAACGGTATAGTTTCTCAATCAGAAGATAGGTATTTTCTTGAAGAGTATTTTCATAAATTACCTTATAAGGATATTCAGGATTGTGAAGTAACTCAATCTAGCAGTGCTACAACAGAAGTGCCAAGTTCTACTAAAAACACTAGAATTACTACAGTAGCTAATGACTTAGCTGCTAACGACTCTCAAGAGTTTACGTTTACAAACGTAATGATACATAATAAATCTTACGTTCACGCTGTTTTAGTTGATACTAGTGCAACTATAGCTGATAATGCTAGCGTTGTTGTAATGGCTTACGATATAGCAGATGGTAACTGTAAAATTAGAATATCAAATGCAGGTGTAGATATTGCTAGTATGACTTTTATAATTCAAGTTACAGTTGACCCTCATATAGATTCTAATGATCACTGGGTTTTGGATGGGACTAATTCTGACGAAACAAAGGTTACATATGCTGGAGCTCAACCAGGATTAAGAGTTTATACTAATTCTGGTGATAACGACCAGGCAATACTTTATCCTAAAATAAGTAATCAAGGTAATAATACTGATTTAATAAACACATCTCCCTGGAGAAATGTAAATTTTCACTCTGAGTATCAAACAGAACTTAACGTAGCAATATCAACTCATACTACTATTACAAATCAAGCTATATGGGCTGGAATGAAGTTAACTACTACAGGTAGTTATGCTACAGATGCAGATCAGGCTTATTTTTTGTATAACACAGATGATGTTGATCTTGGAGCTTTAACCACAAATGGTAATCTTCACTTTATATATAGCATAGGTGGCGTTGATCGCATAACAGATTTAGGTGTAGCAATTACTGCTAGTACTGTTTATAGATTAAAATTAGCTTTTGATGAAAATAGAAAAATTAGTGTTTTTGTAAACGATGTACAGTATGGTTTAACATCAACACCTACAACAACTACTGCAGGTGGTGTTACTGAATCTGTAACAACAACAAAGTCTTTAGCTATGACAGCTAGTACATCTTTAGTTCCAGTTGTTGCTACGCAAAATCTGTCAGCAGCAGCTAGATTTCTTTATTGTCACTTTATAAAAATATCAAGAACATTAGCATAATTAAATTTAAATTAAATAAAAATGGAATCAATAAACCCTATTATAAGAAAGATAACTATAGGGGACTTAAAGCAAGGGCTTACTTATCAGGTAGGTCAAAAGATGCTTGGAGGTTCTCTAGAAGTCACAGCCATAATACAAGATGAGGCTGCGTGGTATAAGCATCAACAAGTAGTTTATGATGTGTATATAAAAAAAGATGGTGAAGAGTTTTCAAGACCTTGGAAAAGGTTTTTTTCTCAACCAACAGCTATAGAGTACAACACTGCAGTACTGGAAGAAGAGTACGAAATTAAATAAAAAGTAAACGTAAATATAAGCAAGAATGAAGCCAATTAAAGATGTCTACTGGATAGAGGTAGAAAAAGAAACAGAAGATACTATAATGTTAAACGGTAAAGAGTTGTATAGAGATACCTCTTACGACCCTATGAAGTTAGCAAGACAGTATGGTACGGTGTATAAAACACCAATGCAGGACACTAAAGAGACAGGAATACAGGAAGGTGATAAAGTTTGGTTTCACCATTTTATAGCAACACCTGTAAACCTTGTTAAACATGCTGATAAAGATAGTATATATCAAGCTTTTGCAGAGCAGATATATCTTATACAAAGAGGCGAAGAGTACATTCCTGTAGGAGTATGGAACTTTATGGAGCAAGAGATGAAAGAGCCAGAGCAATCTGAGTCTGGAATATTTCTAGAAACTTCAGCTTCTGAAATGGAACTTCATGGTAAGGCAGTTATTATAAATGACTGGATGAAAGAGCAAGGAGTTAAAGAAGGGGATAGAGTTATGTGGAGTGAGAACTCTGAGTACGATATGAATATAGACGGAAGAAAACTTCTTCGTATGCGTAACTTTGATGTATTAGCAGTCTATGAAGGAGCAGAATAAAGATTACGCTCTTAAGACTTTAGAAAAGTTAATAGAAGCAAGTAAAGGTGCTGTAGATCTTCTTATAGAAGAAATAGGTAAACCTTTAATAGAAGAAGATGACGCTAAAAGAAGACAAGCTATAAAAGCAAAAAGAGAGTGCTTTGAGGATTGTCAAGAAATTCTTTTAGGAATAAAAAACCTTGAGGATAGAATCAAGGAAGGAGAATCCTTAATAGAAGAGAAAAAAGACTTTAAAGGGTCTTTTGCTGAACGGTATGCAAAAAAGTGATATGATATATCTTACTGAAGGTAGTGAAGGAGATGTCTTAGAGTTTGATAACTTAAAGATAGTTCTACCTAAAAAGCCTAGATATAAAAAAGATATACTATATCATAACCTTCCTAAGAAACAACAAAAGTGGACTAGAGAAGATATACCAAAGGGGTTAACAAGAGAAAATGCTTCTGATTATGTTGATTATATAGAAGAAGAGTTTAGGCGTAGAGAAGAAGGGTTGTGGTTTTATAACAATGGTGTTCCTACGTATATTACTGGATCGCATTATATGTTTATTCAGTGGAGTAAAATAGATGTTGGTTATCCTGATTACAGAGATGCTAACAGGACGTTCTTTATTTTTTGGGAAGCGTGTAAAAACGACAAGAACTCTTACGGGATGTGTTTTCTTAAAAACAGACGTAGTGGTTTTTCTTACATGGCAAGTAGTGAGATAGTTAATCTAGCTACTCAAGTTTACGATAGTAACTTTGGTTTACTTTCTAAAACAGGTGCAGATGCTAAAACAATGTTTACAGATAAGGTAGTTCGCATATATAGAAACTACCCTTTCTTTTTTCAGCCTATACAAGATGGTTCTAGTAACCCTCGTGTAGAGTTAGCATTTAGAGAGCCTGCTAAAAAAATAACAAGAAATCAAAAGCATATAGAGAAATCTGAAGCTTTAAATTCTATTATAGATTGGAAGAACACTGCTGATAACAGTTATGATGGTATGAAGCTAAAGCTTTTAGTACATGATGAAGCTGGTAAGTGGACAGGTCAAAACTCTATAAAGAAAAACTGGGGTGTAACTCAAACCTGTTTACTTTTAGGTAGAAAAGTTGTAGGAAAATGCATGATGGGTTCTACTGCTAATAAGTTACAAGATGGTGGTGCAGAGTTTAAAGATATATTTCATGACTCTGACATGTCGGAAAAAGATCTTAATGGTAGGACAAAAAGTGGTTTGTATAAGTTGTTTATACCCGCATTTGACAACTTAGAAGGATTTATAGATGAGTATGGTTATTCTGTTATAGACACCCCTGATAAGCCTGTTATGGGTATTGATAATATGTTAATTGATACTGGTGCTAGAGATTATATACAAAATAGAAGAGATGTACTAAAGGATGATACTACAGCTTTATCTGAATTTAAACGTCAGTTTCCATTTACTGTTGAAGAGGCTTTTAGAAACGACACACAAAGTTGTATATTTGATGTCGAGAGAATTTATCAGCAAATGGATTACAACGAAGTTAATAATACTCCTACAACAAGGGGTGAGTTTGTTTGGAAAAATGGCGTACAGGATAGCGAAGTTATGTGGATACCTCACAAAAAAGGCAAGTGGGAAATTACTTGGGTTCCAGAGGCTGAAAATCAAAACATTGTATCTTCTAGGTTTAGTAAGAAGTTTCCTGGCAGAGCAGATCAACTTGTTGCAGGTTGTGACCCTTATGACCATGATACGACTACCGATGGTAGAAGGTCTGATGCTGCTGCTCACGTGTTTCATAAGTTTAGCATGTCAAGTGACGCTTCTATGCAGTTTGTATGTGAGTACATTAACAGGCCACCTAAGGCAGAAATATTTTACGAAGACATGATTAAGATGTGTGTATTTTATGGGTGTCAAATATTAGTAGAGAATAACAAGGTAGGAATACTAAAGTATTTTGAAAACAGAGGATATTATGAATATTTAATGGATAGACCAGATATGACTCACACAGAGTGGAGTAGGGGTAAACAAAAAACAAAAGGTATACCTGGTTCAGGTGCTGCAGTAATAAATGCTCAAGCAGAGGCAATAGCTACTTATATATATGACCATGTTGGTTATAACGCAAGTACAGGAGAAATTGGACAATGTTTTTTTAATACACTTCTTGATGATTGGAGTAGGTTCGAGATAGATAACAGGACAAAATACGATGCTAGTATATCGTCATCATTAGCTTTATTAGCGTCACAAAAATATATAAAACCTAAAAAAGAATTAAAGATTTCATCTCCTTTAGTTAAAAAATACAACAATAAAGGAATGTTTAGTAAAAGATTAAGAGCATGAATTATTTAAACGATAAGAAAAAATTAAACGGTTATCCATCACCTTTAGCTAGCAATGAAGAAAAAGCTGCAAAAGAATATGGTCTTGAGTATTTTAAGACTATGTATTATGAGTGGCATAACAATGGCGATGTATACTTTAGAGATCGTAAGATGCGATATAATCGTAATAGATCTTATGCTGAAGGTAATCAAGATGTAGGTAAATATAAAGATTTGCTTGATGTTCAAGGAGACTCATCTTATCTTAATATAGATTTTACTCCAGTATCAATAATACCAAAATTTGTTGATGTTATTGTTAATGGTATGGTAAATCAAGATTACGATGTTAAAGCTAAGTCTATAGATCCAGTTGCAACTAATGAAAGATATGAGCAGAAAAAGAAAATGTATGCTGATATGATGATGGGTTCTCTTATTGCAAAAATTGAGGATAAATCTGGCATGAAAATGACAGATGAAAGTTTTGTTGCTGATACTCCTGAAGAAATAGAAATGTACATGGCTATGAACTACAAGCAATCTGTAGAAATAGCTTTAGAAAAATCTATAGAATACACAATGGATATAAATGATTACGATAATATTAAAAGGTATATGATTCGTGATCTTGTTGTGTTAGGTCTTTGTGCAACTAAAACAGAAATATCAAAAACAGAAGGTGTTAAAATAAGACACGTAGATCCTGTTAATCTTATAACTTCTTTTTCTAATAAACCAGACTTTAAGAATATACGCCACGCAGGTGAAATTTATTCTATAACTATAGCTGATTTAAAAATGCAAGCTGGTGACGAGTTTAGTGAAGATGATTACATTAAAATTGCTGCAGAGTATGCTGGTAAAAATAATAACCCATCCAACTACGGTACTCAAGCTTATTATGAAAATGGCAACGAAACTTATGATTATGATAAGTTTAGTGTTAATATATTAGATGCTGAGTTTATTACAAGTCACTCTTTAAATTACGAGAAAAAAGAAAACAAGCATGGTGGTTACTCTGTAAATAAAAAACCATCTAACTATAAAAAACCTAAGAAGTCTAAAACTAAAAGAGAAAGTATTGGTTCTACTGTAAAAGTTATTTATAGTGGTAAGTATATAGTTGGTACAGATTATATATTTAATTATGGCATGATGAAAGATATGCCTAGACCTAAATCTAATTTATCTGAAACAAGACTTTCGTATATAATTTACCAACCAAACTTATATAAAATGAAGAGTCGTTCTTTAGTAGATAGAATGATTCCTTTTGCTGATCAAATACAATTAGCTCACCTTAAGATACAACAGGTTCTTGCTAAGGCTAGACCTAAAGGTGCTGCTTTTGAAGTAGGTGCTTTAGAAAATGTATCAAAGGGTGATGGTGGTACTTTTACACCTTTAGAGCTTCAAGAGATATACGATCAAACTGGTAATGTTTATTATCGTAGAATGGATGATGAGGGTAACATGACTAACGCTATGCCTATTCAAGAGTTAGAAAATGGTATAGGTCGTGATTTTGCTACTCTTATAAATGTGTATCAGCATAATTTACAAATGCTTCGTGATGTAACTGGTGTTAACGAGGCAAGAGATGCTTCTAAGCCATCTAGTGAGGCACTTGTGGGCGTACAGAAATTAGCTTTACTAGCTTCTAATAATGCTACTAGAGATATTAATGATGCTTACCTTAGTGTTACAAGAAGTCTTTCTCAAAGTATAAGTATTAGAATGCAAGATTTAGTTAATTTTAAAAACTTGCATGGTATGTATGTTAACGTTATAGGTGGTGCTTCTATGAATAGTATAGATATGATGAAAAAATTATCTATACACGAGTTTGGTATTACTTTAGATATAGCACCTGACGAAGAGGAAAGACAAATGATGGAGCAAAATATTCAAGTATCTTTAGCTCAAAAAGAACTTAGATTAGAAGATGCCATAGCTATAAGATCTATAAGAAATGTTAAGATGGCTAATCAAATGCTTGTTTTAAGAAGATCTAAATATCAAAAAGAACAAAGATCTATAGCTCAACAGGCTTCAGAACAAAATGCTCAATTGCAACAACAGTCAGCTCAACAAGCTGCACAGTTAAAGCAACAAGAAATGCAGTCAGAAATGCAAATAGAGCAAGCTCGTGTTCAAGCAAAAGCTCAGGCAGATATGCAGTTAAAACAACTTGACTACCAGCTTAAAGAACAGTTTGAGCAGGCTCAACATCAAAGAAGATTAAGAGAAATAGAGCTTAGTAACCTTGGTAAAGAAGGTACTGCATCTGTGCAGGGTGGCGTTAGAAAAGAGGTTCAACAACAGTCTGCTATTAATCAATCTCAAATGATAGAACAAAGAGAAGGACGCAGAGGTCCTTTAGGTATTACTGAAAATAAACAGGAAGAATAATTTGATTATAATTAGAAAAAAATTATATTTGCGAAAACAACTAAGTTAAATTTAAGACAATGGATGTAAGAGATGAATTAGTAAAACAGTTTGGAGGAGAGGTTGTACAACCTGAATCTAAACAAAATATCGTTGACTTGACTGGTGATGAAAACCAAGCAGTCGAGTCAGAGCAACCTGTAACGCAGGAGCAATCTAACGTTATAGACTTGACAGGTGATAGTTCTTTAAATAATGAGGAGACTACCAATGTTGATGAATCTCAAAGTGATCAACAAGTAGAGGGTGAAGAAATCAGTGATGACGAAGTTGTCTTACAATACCTTAGCGAGAAGCTTGGTCGAGACCTAACATCATTTGATGATCTTAACACAACTAGTGCACAAACAGAAAGTAATGACTTTGCAAGCGAGCAGCTTAAGGTTATTAATGATTATGTAAAAAACACTGGTCGTACAGTTCAAGATTATCTGAACACTCAAACAGTTGATTTATCTAATGTATCTGATGACGCAGTAATGAAGGAATATCTAAGATTAGATAATCCTAATTTAACTGAAGCTGAGTTAAGCGATTATATGGCTGCGACATATAAGATGGATAAAGATGAGTACACTTCAAGAGACATGAATGCTGGTAAGGTTCAATTAATGAAAGACGCTAAAACTGCTAGAGAGTACTTTGATAAGGTTAAGCAAGATTATGCTATGCCTACTGAAAGTAATTCTCCTGAAGTATCTGAACAAGAAAGAACTGAGTGGTTAGGTCAAATGGAGTCTGAGGTCAACGACCTTGAAGGTTTATCATTTGAAATGAATGACCAAGGTGAAGAGTTTGTTTATAATCTAGATGACGATGCTCGTCAAGAGATTAAAGGCTACAACTCTAACTTAGAAAACTTTTTTGATAAGTATATTGATAAAGGTGGTAACTGGAACTTTGACGCTTTAAATACTGATATGTATATCTTAAACAATATGGATAAGATTGTTAGAGGTGTCGCTAATCAGTACAGAAGCAAAGGAACAGAAAGCGTAATTAATGAGATTAAGAACCCTTCGTTTACACAAGATAAACAAGCGGCTCCTCAGAAGAAAGAGTCAACTATCGACATGTTAAGACGACAAATTCTTGGTTAAGGAAAAATAAATTAATTATCATTTTAAAAATATAAAAAAATGGCAAC
>CERP01038916.1_pt1 | contig 10625 bp, 12 predicted proteins | sample 530801 | NCBI WGS metagenome assembly CERP01 (sample SAMEA2620991, study PRJEB7988) | marine metagenome | biome: marine biome (ENVO:00000447); feature: surface water layer (ENVO:00002042); material: "saline water (ENVO:00002010), including plankton (ENVO:xxxxxxxx)" | depth 5 m | reverse complement strand
TTCAAAGTCTGGGTCTGTAAATACTGGTCTACCATTTACAAAAATGGTTAAAGTACCAGTTCTGAGGAATTTCTCATCAGACCATTTTTTAGAAAATTTAATTTCTTCTATAAGTTTAGTGTAGTTAGTTGTACAACCACTAGCTGGACCACATGTATTACAATCTGTTTTAGTACAACCAGTACAACAATCTGTTTGTGTACATCCCGTAGCAATTTCACCAGAACCTAAATATTGTCCAGTTACTGCCACTTTATTACCGTTGTCCTGCCATCCAGGCATTAATGGTGCTTCTCTTACCAGGGTTGTTGTTGTGGTATTTAAACCTGAATCAATGTATCCTGGGGTGTCTATGACTGGTATATTTATTAAATCATTAACGCCTCCTTTATTTTCTAAGTCACAACCCTCATAACAATAATTTCTTTTAAATCTTGCACTCACTAATAACCAAGGACATGTTTCTACAAATGTGGACCCAGTCAAACCACAAACAATATCACTATATTTTTCTACAACCGTAAAACCAGAACTGTATGTCAAACCAGTTACACAATCTTCTATAACATAATATTCATTTGTTTCACAGTCTAAAACCTTTTTTTCAGAAAACGTAGTTATACAATTTCCTGTATAATATAAAGCTCTATACCCTACTCTTCCATCATCAGTAAGTCTTAAAGCAAATGAGTTACTTAATGAATCTATTTTTTCGTCATACGTTGATGTTATAACTTGTACTTGAGTACCACAATGTCCGGTAGTTCCTGTTGTTACAATTGGCGTTGGGATTCCAGAACAACTAAAGTCTCCCTGGTCACAAGTTTGTAGGTGTGTTTCTGCTGAATAATAATTATGGAATTTATTTTCTGCTCGTGTTCCCATATAAAAATATATTCCTTTATTATTGGGGTACTTATCATTTAAAGTTTGGGTTCCAGGTATTGAACACTCCGTAACACATTTAACATCAAATTTTAATAAACTTTCTACTGTCCATCCACATTCAACCCTTTCAGGTAAAACTTGGTAAGGGTAATCGTATAGTTCGTAAAACCCTTGGTAGAAACCTCCTCTTAAATTATTATAGTAACCTTCTGGTTCACCAGAAACCGATTCTATACCGTAACTATACTGATGTGTTAAACCAGTAACTTGTTTCATTTTAAATCTTCTATCATAATGTAAGTGGTCCCATTTATATTGGTCTGGCATGTCTGTCCACAATTTTATGGACTCTAGTTGACAAGGTGCTTGCCAGTAACCTCTTTCAGTAGTTAAGTCAACGGTGAATGAATTACCACTAAACGTAGATTTAAAATTAGTAAAATTAAGATTGTACCCATCCCCTAGACCACCTTGTCCAGCAGTGAAAAAACAACACCCTGATAAAGTCATGTTGGGCTCTTGTGCGGGTACACCCACCAACGAATCGTAAAAGTTATTCCAATTTATAGTAATTCCACTAGTTACTGATGTGGTACTACCAGTACATGGGTATTTTAAAGGTAGGTTCCCAGAGCTAATTGACAAAAATATGGGTGTTGGGATAAATCCTTCACTGATGTCTACAAATGTTCCTACACAATTGGTGTCTGTTAAACCACTTATAGTTGCTGTAAATGCTGAGACCTTAACAAATTCTACTTTACACGCATCGTATTCTGTAGTATTACCACTCATATATTGTACTAAACCATTATCTACTCCAGTTAAACCAACATCACATATAGATTCTATAAATGAAGTATTTCCTGTAAACTCTCTGTTTTCACATTTAGGACATGTACATCTAGTATCTCCAGAATCTGGTCTAGCTGAACACCAGTATGGTAAACTTAGTATGGTATTATTTTCGTCATATTGGGTACACAAATAAGGGTCTAACTGCCTACTAGACTGTGGATTATTTAAATCAATCCAAAGAGGTAAACAATCTGAGCACCAAGTGTTACCACTTAAGTAATCATTGATGTGGTCACCCACGCAAATAAGATAAGGGGAAAATACAACCTCTCTGTTGTAGTCCCGCTCATCAGACGTTAAAAATATGTCATAGTAGCTACTATAATCTAGTCTAGCGTCTAATTTATTAAAATAATAGTTATTTAAATTCTGTGGTCCCATACATAAATAAATATTTAATGAATGCATTAATATTTATAGATAAAAAGAAACTATGGATAGATTAGAGCGTAAAGGTAAAACTTCTAAAAAAAGATACTCAGATAAAGATGCTGAAATGTCCGAAACTGAACTGTTAGACGGTAAAAATGAAGAAGAACTAGAAGAATTGGTTGATTATGATGGTTCCATGATGAACTCAAAAATTCCTTTGGGTATTAATAAAAGTAATAAAATTAGTAGGAGTACTAGTGACGATATGGTAAAAACCGCATACCAAAAAGGTAATGGTTTTGGTTATTATTATAAAAGATACTGGGGAGAAGCTTATCTTGGGGGTGGTTTAGGTGACAATGAAGAATTAGATAGTGAAGTAGAAACTACTAATGACTGTATGGAATATTTTATGGGTAATTATGGTTTAAGTAGAGAAAAATCAGTTAAAAAATGTGAAAATTATGGTTACGACACTGACGTTTCACAAGAAAAAGCTGAAAACGATGAAAGAAAAAGATTAGTAGAATTATCTAATAAAAAAATGAAGGATATGATGGAAGTCATTTTAAGTAAAAAAAATGATGATGAAGGAATTAAACGTGGGGTAGATGTGGAGTTACACGACAGGCAAGATTACCCTATACTAGATAAAATGGGTTCTAAGTTTAAAAAAGCTTGTGACGCACAAGGTATAGACCCTAATGAAATATTAAATAAATTTTAAAATGCCCGATAAGTCACTTAAAGGACACCAAATTAAAGTACCCGATAAATGTGTTAAACATATTAATATCGCTGTACAAGATTTTAACGGACCAAAAACTACTGAAGGTTATGAACGTGCCATTAATATAGTTAAAAGTCCCGTGATTAGTATGGAGTTACTAAAAAAGATAAATAATTTTTTTAGGAATGAAGAAGAGGGTACCCCATCGTATAATTTAACTGGTGGTGATTATGGTAAAAAAGTTTTTTTTGAATTAGAAAAACAACTTAGAGATGGTAAAGCTTCTGGAAGAAAAAGCAAAATGAATAGTGGTATGATGAATACCCATTATGGTGAACATGAAAAAGACGGAAATAAAAACCCTACACAAGTTAGTGTACCTAAACCAGATAATGTGGAAAGTATGATGACTTTAAGTGAAACAATAAAAAGAATGAATAAACTAATAAATTATTAATTATGAAAATTGATTGGATTAATTCCTGGAAAAGTGGGAATAAAAAAGAAAAATATAGTTTAACTCTAAGATTAGGTAAGTTAACTGTGTTTGAAATTAAAATTTGTCCGTGTACTACTGACAAATGTTCTAAATTTAGATTTATGTTATTAAATCTTGGTTTTGAAGTGTAAATAAAGATAAAATAAAATATTTATAAAATAAAAAGTTATGGCAGGAGAACAACAAATGCAACCAGGAGCACAATTATCAGAATTTGCTCAAGCAGAAAGGGATAAATTATTCCCTAAAAACATTTATAGTCCTAAATCGGATAAGTATGGTCCACAACACCCAAACGCTATGAGTGATGGTGATGAAAAAGGTAGAGGGACCTCAGTATTTTTAGGTGTTAGAGACCGAGAGACGGGAACAAAGACCGACATTCTCACTAGAAAAGAAAATGTAAAAACTAATTCTTATAATTCTGGAAACGGTTATACCGTTCCTGATGAAAATGTTACACCAGGAACTATAGGTTTAACACCTTCTTAAGTTTTTTATCATGAAACTTTACAACACAATACATTCTATTATACTTGAAGTAGCTAATAGGGACGAAGTCCAGAAAGCTATAAAAAACAAGAATGCTACTGTGATATACTATGAAGGGGACACCGTTAACAATCCTGGATGGAGAACGATAGAACCAGTGTGTGCGGGTACAACTAAAAAAAATAACCCAGTGGTTAGAGCTTGGCAAACAGAAGGGGCTACAGATACTGAAGTACCTGGATGGAAATTTTTTAGATTAGATAGAGTCAGAAATTGGAACCCTACTACTGAAAATTTTAACGAAGCTAGACCTAACTACAACCCAAACGGTGATAAAAGTATGAATCAAGTGTGGATTAATGCAAAATTTGATTAAATGAAAAACTTAGAACAATCTTTATTAAACGCTAAAAAATTCATGGAACATACAGCCATGAATAAAAATGGTGGTCAACCAACAACTAGACAAAATATACAAAATGAATCAGTTAATATACCCCAACAGATGAGTCAAAATATACCCCAACAGACGAATCAAAATATACCTACACCTAGAACCCCTAATATGAACCCCAAGGCTAATATGTCAGAGGAGTCAATTAGAAATTCTAGATTACCAGATGCTATTAAACAAGCGATGATAAACAATCCCATACCTGACGCTAACCCAACCCCCAATTTATCGGAGGCTTTTATGGATAAAGTAAGTCAAAAAATGAACTCAGAACAATATAGTATAAATTCTATGAGAACTACAGCTAACAGTAATGTTAGTAAGGTAAATATACCCACAAATAATATTATTAAAGAAAGTAATAGTGGTGACCCGATACCTTCACCTTTTGAGTCCCCTAGTGTGGACTCTAATTCATTGAAAGAAACCATTAAAGAATGTATTAAAGAAATTATGGTTGAGGAAAATTTACTTATGGAGTCAAAGAGTATTAAAGAAAATTTACAAATTCGTGTAGGTAATAAAATATTTACTGGAAATATTAAATCTATTAAGTCTATTAAGTCTACAAAAAAATAAAACACGTTTAAAATATTTTTTTTAAAAGAGAGGTTATCCTCTCTTTTTTTGTTTGACTATTTCATATAATGCCCTTACCTTTTATTATTAAATACATAAAAATAAATGGCAAAATATAAAATATTAGTTATACCCAGTGACCGAACAGGAGTATCGAAATTTAGGTCTTTAGACCAACATTTAAAACTACAAGAAAAATTCGGTGATGATTTCTGGATAGATATAGACTATTCCCCAAAGTTAGATGACGACAATTTTTTAAAACAATATGATTTAATTCATTATCATAGAACCTTACATCCTGATTATAATTTATCTACTCAAATAATTCCTAGGATTAAAAAGTTGGGGATACCCGCTATTATGGACTTGGATGACTACTGGTTACCTAATAAAGAACATCCAGCATATATGATAATTCGTAATAAAAAAATGGATGAGCTAATATTAAATAATTTAAAATTAGCTGACTACGTTACTACCACAACATCTTTATTTGCACAAGAGATTAAAAAGGTATGTCCAAATGTTCACGTACTACCTAATTGTGTCGACCCTAAAGAAAAACAATTTCATCACAATCCAGAAAAAAGTGATAGGATTAGAGTTGGGTGGTTAGGTGGTTCTTCACATTTAGCGGATTTGGAAATATTACGTGGGATGGTAGATAGATTAGGGTCTTTACAAGAAAAAATGCAGTTTGTACTTTGTGGGTTTGATACTAGGGGAAGTATAACTGAAATGAATCCACAGAATGGGGAACAAAGGACAAGAAAAATAAAACCAAAAGAATCTGTCTGGTATGAATATGAAAAAATATTTACTGGAAACTATAAAATAGTCGATAAAGAGCAAATGTCTCAGTTAATGCAATTTAACTTCGGTGAGGAGTTCGGTGACTCGGATACCCCATACCGTAGGGTGTGGACCAAACCGATTACAACCTATGCTAGTAACTATAATAAATTCGATATCAGTTTAGCACCTCTAAAACACCACACATTTAATAGGGTGAAATCTCAACTCAAAGTGATAGAGGCAGGATTCCATAAAAAAGCGTTAATCGCTCAAGATTTTGGCCCTTATCAAATAGACTGTGTTAACGCATATGAAAAAGGAGGGTCAATTAATAGTAAAGGTAACTCACTTCTCATAGACGCTTCTCGTAACCACAAACAGTGGGCACAACACGTAAAAAGATTAGTCACCAACCCTTCATTAATTGAAGATTTAGGTGAACGGCTTTACGAATCAGTACAAAAATACCATATAGATAGGGTAACTGAAGAAAGAGCAGAATTATATAAACAAATAATAAAATCACATTAAAAAACAAAAAACATGTATTATCAAGCAATTGTAGCATTTGAAACCGGAGCTTTAGACGGTAATGGAAATCCTAAAGTTAAAAAATTTAAATATATTGTAGAATCAGAATCAGTTTATGAAGCTACTACAAGAATGACTAAGTATTTGGTTGAGGACACTAGAGACTCAGAAATTGTTTCTCTAGTTAAAGCACCGTATGAAGACATATTACACCCAACACTAACACCTAATTACTACCAAAAATGATTAACGATATAAATAAACTTTTATTTCTAGACATAGAGACTGTGGGAATTGAAGAGGATTTAGACTCTCTACACTCAAAATTTCCTAACCTATGTAAAATGTGGGAAACGAGTGGGTACGATTACTGTAAACGTAGATACCCAAACGAAGAACTTTCAATAAATGAGATGTTTATTAAAAAAGCTGCTTTATTACCCGAGTTCGGTAAAATAGTTTGTGTGTCTGTAGGATTTATCATCCCTAGTGGTGAGATTAAGTTGGATAGTTTTGTTGGTGATGAAAAGGAAATATTAAATAATGTTTGTGAGTTATTTAATAGGGTCGATAAATTAGGGTTTAGAATTTGTGGTCATAATATAAAAAACTTTGATTTACCTTATATAGGTAAAAAAATGTTAATACATGGTTTAGATTTACCTAAAATTTTACCTACGTACAACGATAAACCTTGGGAAACTAGAGTAGTGGACACTAAGGAGGTTTGGGGTTTTAATTCTTATATTGGGTTATCTTCTTTAGATTTAATTTGTAGTACTTTAGGAATCGATTCCCCCAAACATGGGGAATTGAAAGGTGAAAACATGCATAAATATTATTACAATTGGTCTGAGGAAGAGGAAAAAGATTTAGGTATTAAGAGAGACGACAGTATAAAAGAATATTGTGAGAAAGATGTTGTGGCAACAATAGAGTTAGTTAAAAAAATTACATAATGGGGAAAGAAAAAATAATAAATGACATTAAAAAATTAAAAGAAACTATAAGTGAAATTAATGATTTAATACCAATGTCAGAAGCTTTACCGGAAACTGAAAAGGTTTTAAAAGATTTTAAAAAATATGAGGATAAGATACCTTCGTTTGTGAATAACACTAATCCTGTAGTACCTAAAGTACAGATAAAATTTTTAAACAAAAGTACTAATGTAGACCCAGATTATTTTCATGAAGGTGACAGTGGATTTGATTTTAGGGCAAGTATAGATTCACCAGTTACACTTAAACCATTAGAGAGAAAATTAATCCCTACAGGCCTTTACTTTGAGGTCCCTAGAGGTTATGAATTACAAGTCAGGCCACGTAGTGGTTTAGCTTTAAAAAACGGGATTACAGTACTTAACACTCCAGGTACTGTGGATAGTAATTACCGAGGTGAAATTAAAATTATATTAATTAACTTAAGTGATGAGAATTTTATTATAGAAAATGGTGACCGTGTATCTCAAGGAGTCATATCTCCAGTATTAGATAAAGTGTGGGGAGAATTAAACAAAGTAAGTACATTAAACACTTCTAATAGAGAACTTGGGGGTTTTGGTAGTACTGGAATAAAATAAAAATACTATGCAAAAAAGAACTATTTTAATAACTGGAGGAGCTGGTTTTATAGGGTCACATTTGGTTAAGTATATGGTAGATAAATACCCACTATACGATATTCACGTAATAGATTCATTAACTTACGCTGGAGATAAAAAAAATTTAAAAGAATGTATAAACAAAATTAAATTTCATGAAGTATCAATTTCAAATGAAAGAATAATTAATACTTTATTTGAGCTTTATGATTTTGATGGGGTTATTAATGTCGCAGCAGAAACACATGTAGATAACTCCATAGACGACCCTAATGTTTTTTTAGAAACTAATGTTGTCGGAACTCAGAATTTAATAAACGCTTCATTAAAATATAAAATAAATAAATTTTTACAAGTTTCTACCGATGAAGTTTATGGTAGTTTAGATTTTAATGATGGGAGGACCTTTTATGAGTTTACTCCGTTTTCTCCTAGTTCACCTTACTCAGCTTCAAAAGCTTCTGCTGACTTTTTAGTTTTAGCTGCCTGTAGAACTTATAACTTACCAGCTTGTATAACTCACTGTTCTAATAATTATGGACCAAAACAACACTCAGAAAAATTAATACCAAAAGTAATTAAGTGTTTAAAAAACAATAATCAAATACCTTTGTACGGTGATGGTGGTAATATAAGAGACTGGATACATGTTGAAGACCATGTTAAAGCTTTAGATAAAGTTTTTCACTCAGGTAAAAATGGTGATAGGTACAATGTAGGTAGTAATACTGAGTTTACCAACCTTGAACTGGTTAAGAAAATTTGTATGACTTACGATAACATTAAGGGTTTGGTTCCTGGGACTTCTTCTAGATTAATATCTTTTGTTGGTGACCGTCCTGGTCATGATTTAAGGTACTCAATAAATGTTGATAAGATTTATACAAAGTTAAGGTGGAAAGCTGAAATTAACTTTAATTTAGGTATTACTGAAACCGTAAATTCCTATTTGTAATGTTAAGTATTGTTTACTGTACCCCAGAACCTATGTCCAACCATATAGAACACATAAAAAAAACTGTGGGGATTAAAGACGTAGAGGTTATTGAATATGTGAATAAGGGAGAACCTTTAACTAAGTTTTATAATAAAGCTTTAAAAGAAACAAAAAATGATATAGTTGTTTTTTGTCATAATGATATTATTTTTAATACTAAAAACTGGGGTAAAAAATTAATTTCACATTTTAATAACAGTGAATTTGGTATTTTAGGTGTTGCTGGTACTACTGAAATGCAATCAACAGGAAGATGGTGGCAAAATCCTTCTTTAATGTTAGGTCAAGTAAAACACACACACGAAGGTAAAACATGGAATAGTGAATATTCACCTAAGTTTGGTGATAACGTCTTGGAGAGTATATTAGTAGATGGTTTATTTTTTGCTGTGGAAAAGAATAGGTTGACCAAATCTTTTGATGAAAATATAAAAGGTTTTCATTTTTATGAAATAGATTTTTGTTTTAACAACCATCTAAACGGTACTAAAATTGGAGTAATTACTAATGTCACTATAACTCACAAATCCATAGGTCAAACAAATGAGGAGTGGGAAACAAACCGACGACAGTTTGTTGAAAAAAATTCTAAACACTTACCTTACGTTTTAACACCCTCCATATTAGCAGAAAATAAAAAAGTTAACCTTAAGAAAACCCCGACTGTGGGAGTCATAATACCCACTAAAGGTAATGTTAATTTATTAAAGGATTGTATCAATTCTTTATATGAGATGGACTCTTATTCTAACATGAAAATTTATGTCGGAGATACTGGTTCATCTTTAGATGAATTAGATGAGATAAAAAAATACATAGAAGATAAAAAAGACGTTAAATTAATAGAATATAACTATTATAATTTTGCTAGTATAAATAACGATATGGTTTATAAACACGTTGGGGATGAGGTTGAGCTACTATTATTTTGTAACAATGATATAAAGTTACTTAATAACTCAATTAGTCAAATGGTCGAAGTTTATAATACTAATAAAAAAACTGGTACTATTGGGATTAGATTACATTTTGGTGATAATAAGATACAACATTCTGGTGTGGTTGCTTTTGTAGATGACAAATATAACATTAGGGTTAGTCATCACGGTATAGGTACCTACTTTAATTATCACCAGGGTAGGAAAGAAGTTTTTGGCAATACCGCTGCTTTTATGATGATTAAAAAAGATTTGTTTAAAGAAATTGGTGGGTTTAGAGAAACTTACAATGAATGTTTCGAGGACGTGGAATTAAACATAGAATGTTTAAACAGGAGATATAAAAATTATTTTATAGGGACCGCGGTAGCTTACCATTATGAAAGTCAAACTAGAAATAAAGATAAGGAAAAATTAAAAAGAGAGGGTGAGGATTATATGTATCGTTTATTACCTAAGATAATAAAATCCAAAGGATGTCACAGTAATTTTTCTAACATAGATAAAAATAATTTATCTTTACTAATAAAAAATAAATACAAAGAATTAACAACATGAAATTAGGTGTAAGTTATAACATATTTGATGGTGAGGAGTTATTAGAAAATTCCATAAAAGGTATTAGAAAAAATGTAGATTACATTTCAGTAGTATATCAAGAAGTCTCTAATTTTGGAAACTCTTGTAATGACAATTTAATACCATTAATTAAGAGATTAAAGGATGAAGGGTTAGTAGACGAAATTTTTAAGTACAAACCTCAACCGCATAGAGGAGGACATTTTAATGAGATAAATAAAAGAAATATAGGTTTATTATTATCTGAGGGAGCTAAGTGTACCCACCATATGGCAATGGATTCAGACGAGTTTTATACCGACGAACA
>CERP01024176.1_pt1 | contig 10632 bp, 7 predicted proteins | sample 530801 | NCBI WGS metagenome assembly CERP01 (sample SAMEA2620991, study PRJEB7988) | marine metagenome | biome: marine biome (ENVO:00000447); feature: surface water layer (ENVO:00002042); material: "saline water (ENVO:00002010), including plankton (ENVO:xxxxxxxx)" | depth 5 m | reverse complement strand
CCCTACAAGCATGACAGTGAAGGAGGTATTGCAATCGGCATTTAGCGAGCCCACAGCACCTACTCCAGACACGCCAGATGCGAGTAGCGAAATAGAGTTCAATCAAACCACTGGAATATCTGTAGCTCTGAGCTTGGATTTTGGCATCGAGAACGCTGGAAGTACGGGAAGTGGGGTGCTGTATTATAGACTTAGGCAAGCCGACAGCTGGACTACCCTCAGCTCTGGATTTACTCCTAGCTTCGGAAACGACACAGCTACATTCACTCACACCATATCAGGAACTGTACCATACAACACCCTTAACAAGTTTCAGTACTACATAGAAACCACAGACGGAGGGCTTTCTACGGATAGCGGAATCTTAACGGTGGGGTATGAAAACTTTGAAGAGCCTAGCTTCCACAACCCTTCTATTACGAGAACCTCGGTAACGTCATCCGCTACCGGAACATCAGGAACTCTTAGGGAGGTTGGAGATGTTCAATCTACGGTTAAGGTTCGTGTAAGAAGGAATGCTGCTCACGTAGCAATGGATAAGTTGTATCTGCAGGTGAAGATAGACTCCACATGGGAAACAATTCCATCTACGGAAATAGACGTTTCTGGTGTTACGGACGGCAACTACAGCTCCTATAGCACTCTTACCATGACTAGTACATCAGTTGTTACTAGTGCAGCCACCAGAGACTTGAGTGATGATACCTCTATAGAGTTTAGAGGTGTTGTCACGAGCGCTTCGCCTGGAACTACGAACGATTCTACATTCTCTATTATTTACTCTAGATACGCCTTTATTATTTGTTTCGACGACCTTGATGGAGACAGTCAAAATGAAATGCACACTATAATTTCAAACTTTGGAGCAGATAACGATTCAAACAAGAGAAGGGCTATAAATGACACTAGCGGGGCTTCTGGATATTCATTCCCAAGCCCACTTAACTACGATGGTAATTCAAGGACTCCAGGATTTGATACTAGCAATACTCAAGATTACTTATACTTTATATACCCTGGAAGCAGTAGCGCTATAACTCAGATACTTGCTGGTGGTACAGCAAACGTAAGCGGTGCATTTAATGACCCCAACAACACAAACGTTACGTCTTTCACATACACAAATCCCTATGGAAAGACCGCCACGTATCAAGTTCATCGCTCAAACGTGGTTGGTTCATTCACTGGGGATTACCTGCAAATAACATAATATGCCAATACTTAGACCCGATGAGTATAAACACGGTAACGTAAATCTAGCGTTCCTAGACTCTGACTTTGTGAGAGGCGGAATTAGGGTTGTTGCCACTACCTCTGACCTTACCGATTCGACAATGGAGGGCAAGGTAGACCAGCTAAAAGATAACGCCACGCTCGTTTACGTAACCGGGAGTAATGTGTTCTACAGACTCAAGAGCAAGGCAGACATCACAAACCTCGCCAATGGCTGGGAAGAGATAGACCTTACGGGGACAGACGGTTTAGACGGAAACACCGTTTTAAGCGGAGCTGGAGCACCAGGCGCTGGAGTCGGAGACGATGGAGACTTTTACATCGATACTTCCAATAATAAAATATACGGCCCCAAGGCAAGCAGCGCTTGGCCCGCTGCCGTTTCTCTTGTGGGCGCATCGGGATTGCCAGGCGCAGCGGCAACTATAGCCGCCGGAACAGCAACCTCTGTTAGCTCGAATAGCTCTCCTTCGGTGACAAATTCGGGTTCAGCTAGCGCGGCAACGTTTGACTTTGAAATCCCCTCGGGGGCCGCAGGAATCGACGGTGATGGGTTCACAGGGGGCTCTTACGACTCAAGCACGGGAGTGGTAACATTCACTAGTGATGACGGTTTGAGTTTTGCTACTTTAGACTTGCGTGGCAGTAATGGATTGGCTGGCGATGACGGTAAAACCGTTCTGAACGGAAGCGGAGTGCCTAGCTCTGGCCTAGGGAGTGATGGTGATTTCTATATTGACACGACGAATGAAAATATATACGGCCCTAAGACTGGAGGCAACACCTGGGGGAGCGCCACCTCATTAATCGGAAGCACAGGCCCTACAGGCCCAGGATATTCTGGAGGTAGCTATAACTCAACCACAGGGGTTGTTACATTAACAGGAAGCGGAGGAAGCTCTAACGTAACCACAGGTGACCTTAGGGGGGAGGACGGTGATGATGCTACAATTACCGCTGGCACTACTACAACAGGAGCCGAAGGAACTAACGCATCTGTATCAAACTCAGGAACATCCTCCGCTGCAGTATTTAATTTTACTATACCTAGGGGGGCCACTGGTCAGCAAGGCCCTACAGGCCCGCAAGGCCCTACAGGCCCACAAGGCCCTACTATCTTTAACTCATTTGCCAACACTTCAGCTAGAGACAGTGTGGCTGCAGCAGATAGGGTAGAGGGTTTTTTAGCTTACCTAAAAGATGATGACGACTTATACATATACACGAGCAGCTCGGTAACTGACTCCGATTGGGAAGCTGCCACGGGTGCCGCAAACTGGAAACTAATACCTAAAGACTATACGGTTGAAACAGAGATAGACACCGCTAACATTATAAACGCTACAGCTGGTGAATACTTTTTTAACCTGATAGACACTACGGGAAGCGTTAATGAGTTTAAAAAGTTTGACGTAAATGATTTTTTTGGATGGATGGCGTCTCAATTCGCTCAAACTCTAGTTGACTCGGGCAGCGCAACATCAGGCGAACTGACCTTTGGCTCAGGGAACGTGATAGGAGACCTTACTGGGGATAATTCTGTAGGTACTAATGATTTGCTTTTACTCCTTTCTTACTACGGGGGTACTGTTTCGGGCGGCAACTTATCCGGAGAGTCTACAGTTGAGCTAGATACCACGGCATACGTAAATAATCCATCGACTAATACTTTTGTTACGCTTCCCATAGCGACCTCAGATATATCATTTACAAATGACGGATTTGCCACAAACTTCATTGACGCAGACGATAAATTTGGATATGAAGATGGAACTGGCTTGACCCTATCTTCTTACTTTGCTCAAGACGTCGCTGAACTGTTTATGGGGTACAGTGGAGACCGCATTGCATCAAGCGCAATAGACGAACCCATTGTTCTCGATGGTACTTTTTCCGCTGATGATTTTGTCACCCTTAAGGTTTTTGTGGATATAGAGTACAGTGAGTCTGCAGCAACTACCACTACAGATAATTTCGTTATTGAAAATAGAATTATTGAAGAACCGGGGTCTCAAGAATTGGAGCTTACACCTAAGAACATATTTTCATCAGTTAAAAGTGCAGCCGACCCAGATTACACTATAGAGACAATAAGGCTACAGCTCAGGTTTAAAAGTGGACTTGGAAACACAACATCCATAAGAGTAAAAAGCGGCGCCTTTTACTTAAAAAATTAAAGCAATAAATTTGCTCAATAACATATAGCTGAATGGGATTAATACAGGTAACAGAGAGGGATAATATAGTAATCGTATCGGTTGTAGGGGCTAAAAAAACAACTCACGCAAAGGGAAGTTTAACAGCCTCTGCCGGAACTATACAGGGAACCGTAACCTTATTCGATGACTCTGCAGGTTCTTATATATCTATAAACCACCCATTCGCCAGCTATAAGAATAGCTCTAGGGCATCCTACGGAGTCGATGCTGGCGCTACAGTAACTGCCCTAAACGCCGTGGTAAATGCAACCCCGGAAGTTTTTATAAAAGGCTCAAACACTATAGCTGACCTTACGGGAATATCATCTGGAGACTTCGATAGCGGCAAGGGAAATAGATTCGTTGTAGCGACCGGAACCAACGAAGGTATATCAACCCAAGATAAGGTTGCCTTAAATGGAAATGGTGATATTATAATGGCTGCTGACGTTATAGTCACCGGAAATATAAGCGTAACGGGAACCGTTGACGGAGTGGATATAGCGGGTTCGGTCTACGATGATGCTGACGCTGACGCTAGAATAGGAGCAGCCAGCATAGAAGACTTATCTGACGTTCCCACCATGGGGTCTGCGGGTCAGGTTCTAGCGGTCAATTCAGCGGCAACAGCATTAGAGTATGTAGCGCAGTCGGGCGGAGGAGGAGGCTCTCCGTGGACAACTACTGGTAACAACATCTACTACACTACTGGTAATGTAGGGGTAGGAACCAGCTCTCCAGGGGTAGCGCTAGATATCGCTGGTCAGATTAACGCTACTTCTAGCACATTCCCAGTCCTTGGCTTTATAAGAGAGACCAACGCCACCTCTGGTGGATTTGCTGGTACTAATGGTATCGCTAGCGCAATGGAACTCACCACTAAGACAAGTGGAAATATGGGTGACGGCTTTGGTGGTGGTATCGTATTCACTCTGAATGATGCAACAGAAACATCCACTTCAAATTACGTAGCCAAAGTGTACGCCAGAAGGGACGGAGCAGATAATACAGGAGCTCTACAATTCTTTACTGGTGCTGGCGGTCTTGACCCATCTATGATAATTAGAGGGTCTGGTAATGTAGGTATTGGTACGACTACACCTGCTAAGGCATTGGATGTAGTTGGGGAAGCGAATATTAAAGACGCTAATAACAACGTATTTATCTCAAGAGACAGCCTAGCTACTGTCACTGGAACTTACAATGTTGGGATAGGGTCCAACTCACTAGAAGACCTTACAAGCGGAGCAGGAAATGTAGGTATAGGCCAGTACGCTGGCAGTAATATCACCTCATCCTCAGGCAATGTGTCTATTGGGTACGCTACAAATGGTGGCGTTACCTCTCATTATCTGGGAAACAATATTGCTTTAGGAAACAGGGCAAATAACCAAGGAAATACTGCATTCAATGTTGCAATTGGCCCAGAAGCCATTAGATATAATCAAGGCAGCTATAACGTAGGTATAGGGTCAGAGTCTTTATTTGGTGGGAGTGCATCAGTTTCCAGCCAAAATGTTGCAGTGGGGCATAGAGCTGTTATGTCAGCTGGCAATTCAAAGGAGCAAAATACAGGAGTTGGTTATCTTGTTATGGCATCTGGCTCCAACAATAGCGTGGCTGTTGGTCACCAAGCACAACGCTATAACAATGGAGAGAACAACACCTTTATTGGCCATTCAGCTGGCTTAGGGGTGAGTGGCACATCTACGGCTGGAAACACGGTAGCAGTAGGCTACCAAGCATTAACAGCTTTAACTACAGGTACTTCTAATACGGCTGTTGGGTATCAGGCTAGTACAGCCTTGACTACAGGTGCTGGTAATACTACTTTTGGGTATCAAGCTGGCCTAGCGCTAAGCACGGGCAGCAAGCTTGTAGCTTTAGGGTATCAAGCTGGTAGGGCCACAGCGGGTAGTACAAGTGACCATGGTCAAACATTTGTTGGGTATCAAGCTGGCATTAATATGACTTCTGGAGCTTCTGGAGTAGTGGCTATTGGCTCAAAAGCTGGAGGCAAAACTAACGGCTCATGGATGACTATGGTCGGAAGTAATGCTTACTCTAGCAACACCAATGGAACCGCTATTGGGGCTAGCGCAAAGACAAGGGGCTATGGTGTTGCTGTTGGGTCAAGCGCAGGAGACACTAACGCTGGAGGCACTTATATAGGTTACAATTCAGGAGGAAATAACGGGCTTGATAATACGGTTGTTGGAGGAAGCGCTGGGAAAGGTTCAGGCTCTTACAATGTCTCTATAGGGGAAAGCTCAGGAAGCTCTATGACTACTGGAGCTAGCAATGTACTTGTGGGGTATTCAGCAGGCTCTGCACTCACTACAGAGTCCAACAAACTCTACATAGAAAACAGTAGCTCCACCACCCCACTCATCTACGGGGAGTTCGATAATGATATCCTTAGAGTAAACGGTACGCTGCAAGTAGGTGACCCGGCATCAACTGGATTTGCTTTTCCCGCTAGTGACGGAACCTCCAGTCAAGTATTGCAGACCGACGGGAGCGGTGCTGTAACATGGGCTACTGTCAGTGGAGGAGGAGGAGGCCCGTCAGATACAGACGGGTTGTCTGAAGGTTCTACGAATTTGTACTTTACTGACGCGAGGGTTGCGGCAAACTCTGCCGTAACAGCCAACACAGCAAAGGTTGGTATCACCACGCAACAAGCTTCAGACATATTAGCCAATAACGCTAAGACAGACACTCATCTTGGGAACTCTAATTTAACGGCATCTTTAGATACAGAGTATGACCAAGACGGAAACGACTTAACTATAAACCCTAATGGTGGGGCGTTTCAGATTAATGACTCATCAGGTCTTCCCAATACCGCTGAAATAGCAATCGCTCAGGGTAATGTAGATATTTCTGGAACCCAAGTCTCTATTAACGGTATAGATTATCCAGCGGTTGACGGTTCTAACGGGCAGTTCTTAAAAACTAATGGCTCCGGCGTCCTATCATTCGCAACTAATGTATCATTTCCTGGATTCGGCACCACTAACGCGACTGCCTTGGCAGGCGATACCGTTACAATCACATCAACTCAAGCCTCAGACATCACGACCAACAACGCGAAGGTTGGAATTACGACAAGCCAGGCTAATGCAATCACAGCGAATAGCGCAAAGATTAGCTATACTGATGCAAGCGCAGTAGCGGCCAACACAGCCAAGAACAGCTACCCGTCAGCAGATTCATCAAAACTTGCAGGGATAGCAGCAGGCGCAGAAGTAAACACTGTAGATGATGTATCGGGAGGCACGGGATTAACAGCAAGTCCAACTACGGGAAACGTTGTTGTAAATTTAAACAACACGGCTGTTACAGCAGGCAGCTATACAGCGGCAGACATTACTGTTGACGCACAAGGTAGGATTACGGCAGCGGCAAACGGCAGCGGAGGTGGCGGTGGCACACCATTGGCTTCAACAGACCAGACGCTTACGGCTGACAGAACTATAGACACCAACGGGCATAACCTAGACATTGAGTTAGACTCAACAGGAACTGCTGACACCTTCACAATTCACGACGGCACACACGACCTCTTCCAGGTAGACACAGGAACTACCGGAACTATATTCAGTGTAAATGACATCTCTGGTCTACCTAAGCTTACTGTGGACGATTCTGACGGTGTTACTATCGACAAGTTTAAAGAAGTCAAGTATGAAAAGCCCTCAAATACAGACTTCTCTTACCAAGGGGATGTGGTATATTTCGGTGCTACTACAGGGATGACTCAAGGAGACCTATATTACTACAACTCTTCAGGAGCTTGGGCTCAAGCAGATGCAGACGCAGCTTCCACTTCTGGAGGCGTACTTCTTGCTATTGCGCTAGGGGTCTCTTCAGACGTAAACGGGATGTTGCTAAAAGGAACGTTTACCATGGCTAGTGGAGCAATTGATGGGACAGAAGCTACTGGAGATGAGCTATATGTAAGCACTACAACTGGCCACATAGCTAGTGATGTTTCTGCATACACAACAAGTGACGTTGTTCGGGTTGTTGGTTATATGCTTGACGGAACAAATGGTCAGATTTGGTTTAATCCTTCTAATGACTTTATTGAGCTTGCGTAATGCCAGACATATCAAACAAAAATGGAATAGACATGGGTGATATTGCATCTATAAACGAACAAGACGTTCCGTCAGGAGGAGGTACCGCAACCGCTACGCCGACGATGACTGTTAGCGGAGGAACCTTTGGGGCTGTTCTGGTAACCGTCACAAACCACAGCTCATATACCAACCCCAACTACTCTATATCCTGCGAGGCAGGAGGTGTTGTAACGATATTGGACTCTGACGTTGACCACACTTTAGACACAGGAAACGACAGCCTAAGCGCCGCAATGTCTTTCGTTGATTTAAACTCCTCTACAGGAACAAGAACGCTATCCTTAAAGGCGCAGGAATTTGGGGACAACATTCAAAGTCAAGCGGCAACTTCAACATATAACGTCACATATGTTCAAAGTAGATACCTTAGGATTAGAGGTGTTGCATCAGATGGCTCAGAATCAAATAACAGGTTAGCAATCAATGATGTTAATTTCTACGATGCCGCAGGGCAAACAGGCACGGTTTATCCTACCACAAACCTCACAAGCAATACAAGCGAGACTGGAATAGAGGTAAGTCAGGGTCACGTCTACAACGCTACTTACTTGGCATACAAGGCGGTTGACTCTAGCTCCACTTCAATGGCTTGGCTCTTAGGGACAAATGACGTCAACAATTGGTGGCAAATAGAATGGGAATCTGGCACTTATTCCACTGTTCCTACAATAAAAAGCATGAGAATTAATTTTAACGCTCAGAACGATGCGGCTTACTTCAAGATTGAAGGCAGTGATAATGGCAACTTTAGCGGTGAGGAAACTGACTATGGGGTGTTTGCAATCCCTAGCGAAAACACTAATTTAAACTTTGGATAATGAGATACCCGGAGCAATTACAAGCTGTTGTTGATGTGGTTGGAGAACAGCTAATTTTAGATTGTTTGCTTGGCGAACACATTGAAAAGGTGACAGTTGCGGCTCAGCTTTCAAAAGATAGCGACGGCCGCCTTACGGAAAAAGATAAAGATTTAATTTCATCCCTATGAATTTTGACAACAGATATTACGTAGTCTTTGACCTCACAGAGGCTACCACAATAGACTTCTCAGAAGTCATGGAGACATCAGCAGATACGCTGAGAAAGAACTTAGCAGAGACTCAAAGCTTTGTGAAGTATGAAGGGGACCAACCACCATCGGTAGTTGCTCTCGCTACAAAGTCACAGGAGTACTCTCACGAAGAGATTCTTACGTTGCTCGCTGGTACTGACTGGACTGACCCTAAGGCAGACATCTAATGGGTGGGTTTGCAAATAATGCACCTATCGTAACCGATGGGTTAGTATTCTATGTAGACGCAGGGAACAGTAACTCGTATCCTGGTAGCGGTGGTACGTGGTCAGACTTAGTTGGGGGTAATAATGGTGCTTTAACTAACGGGCCTACATTTGATAGTGGTGATGGGGGTAGTATTGATTTTGATGGAAGTGATGATAAAGTTTTATATGGTTCTAATGGTGCTTCTATTTTAAATGGACTTACTGAACTTACACTGCAAGTTTGGTATAAGGCAGACACTACTAATAATGATATGGGTATTATTTTTGGAAAAACTTCAAATGATAATGCTGATGCTACTTTTGGAATGAGATTTGATAAAAGCGGGGGCACTGGAGGTGGAAGTCAAGTAATCAAATCAGGATTTGGAGACAACAACACAAACCAAATAGAAAGTTCTTCTAATATCCAATCTACTGACTGGATTTGCATTACAGTTACTTGTGTTTTAGGCACAAGTATAAAACTGTATAAAAATGGTATAGAGGATACACCTACCGCTACTAGAATCGCATCTTCAGGAGCCAACCCTATTTCAGGAGCTACTGATATAGCTATTGGTGTGGGAGCTAAATCTGCAGTATTTAATGGTAAAATACCCGTTGTATCAATATATAATAGAGCCCTCTCATCCTCTGAAATCCTCCAAAACTACAACGCTTTAAAAAACAGATTCGTATGAGTTACAGTTTCGGTAAAGGCATAGTGACGGATGGGTTGGTGTTCTATGTAGATGCAGCTAATGGTAATAGCTATCCTGGTAGTGGTAATACTTGGATTGATATGGTAGGTAATAATAACTTGACATTAACTAACGGACCTACATTTGATTCTGCAAACGGAGGTAGTTTTCTTTTTGATGGAACAGATGATACAGCCCCAGGTTCGGTCAATCTAACCCCAGCTAATCTAACATTAAGTTTTTGGATTAAAAGAACACACCCTAGCTCTGGTGAATGGGGGTCTTGGGGTAATTATAATTTAGGCAATAATGGGTATAATAAAGGAGTGATTCTATATGGAGATGTGGGTAAAATGAAAGCCACAATAGGTCAATGGAACAGTAATGTAATATCATTTGATTGCCCCCAAAACACTGTGGTTAATGTAACTTTTACTTATGATGGTACTACGCAAAAATTATACAAAGATGGAGTGTTAGAAGATAGTTCTACATCATCTGCAATAGATTATACGGGGGGAGTAGACACTTATTGGGGATTAGATGAGGGTAGTTCATACCTTTACCAAGGTTATTTTTACAATCAATGTTTATACAACCGCGCCCTCACCTCCACAGAAATCACTCAAAACTACAACGCTTTAAAGAATAGATTCGTATGAGCGTGAAGAATCAAAATAGTATCGTTACAGACGGGTTGGTGTTCTACGTGGATGCAGCTAATAGTAAGAGCTATCCTGGTAGTGGAACTACGTGGACAAATTTAGCAGGTAGTAATAATGGGACATTAACAAATGGGCCTACGTTTGATTCGGGGAATGGAGGTAGCATTGTGTTTGATAGTAGTAATGATTTAGTTGATTTTGGAACAACTATACTAAACCTTGGTACTCAAGATATGACCATATCATCATGGGTAAAACTCACATCAACCCCCTCACCTTTTGGTGCAGCGGTCAGCAAATCATACGCTGGTCCTGGTGACAGATATTTCATGGGCGCTAACTCCAGTAGAGAAGTAGCGTTACTTCTCGCTGGCTCCAGCGCAAAGATTTCGGAAGGCTCCACCGCTTTATCTCTTGATACTTGGCA
>CERP01053117.1_pt1 | contig 10640 bp, 7 predicted proteins | sample 530801 | NCBI WGS metagenome assembly CERP01 (sample SAMEA2620991, study PRJEB7988) | marine metagenome | biome: marine biome (ENVO:00000447); feature: surface water layer (ENVO:00002042); material: "saline water (ENVO:00002010), including plankton (ENVO:xxxxxxxx)" | depth 5 m | reverse complement strand
TGAGTTTGACGCCCGCACCGAAGACGTAATGATGACAATAAAGGTTCCAGACGTTGACCTTGTCGAAGCTCCTGGCTCCGCACGATCAATCCCGCTTGAGCCTGAAGGTGTAAGGGTTCAGGGTCAGAGGGCCACCGCTTCTGCAATGGAGACATCAGACAGAAGGAACTGGGCGTGGAACAGGCTCGACGTTCCTGTTGACATGCCGGTCCGTTCTGGCCCTATGCCGCCACCAGTCAAAGCCAAGTCTCCGAAGGTCAAGCCTTTTAAGATCAATAGGAACCCTGTTGCTCTTGCTGCTCTGAAGGTCGCCAACAAGGCTAAGAAGGCAGCGAAGAAAACATGGGACGAGAAGTACAAGAAGCCTTGGTCTGATCGCACCGACTTAAAGAAGAGACAGGGAAGGGCCAGAGTAGAGGTCAATAAGGCAAGAAAAGCAGCGTCAAAGGCAGAGTCTAAGCTAAGGAAAGCACAGGACAAGGCAGGCGTCAGGCTTTCGGAAAGAACAGCAAACGCCAGAACAAAAATGTCTGACGCTATGGACGCCCCGCTGCCTTCAAGCCAAGCAGAAGATCAGGCAAGGATCGCAGCAGGGTCGGGGGCGCAGCCAGAAGAGCTTCTTGAGCAGTTCAACCCACAGTATTCCGGTGCCATACAGGACACAGAAAGGGCGAGGAATGAGCGAGTCTACTTCGACCTGAAGAACAGGCTCATGACAGCTTCTAACATGGACGAGCCTGACGTTCAGATGGTGGAGAACCTAAAGAAGCAGGTTCGTGAAGCCCGAGACGTTCTCGGCTATAAGCCGTCAAGAAACTCACCAGCGGCAGAGCTTGCTGGAAGAAACGACTACCTTGCAAAGAATCAGGACATAGAAGTATACCTGCCAAAAGAGATTGCAAGAGTAATAAACGAATACCAGTCCCCAGCGTACAACCCAGCGTTTCCAAAGGCAATCAACGACATTCTCAGAAAGTACGACGCAGTCCAGACATACTTCAAGAGCAACCTTTTGCTCGCATGGGCAGGAACTTGGTCGAGAAACGCATTCTCCGCAGCCTTGATGTCTTACACCAGCAATGGGATAAACCTGCTGGATCCGACCAACAACTTCGAGAAGCTCGGTCAGTGGGTATCCATCATGCGCTATGCCATGTGGAAGCACACAGACTTTCCAAAGGCAAGAGGAATCAGTCAGGACAAGATCGACGACTTCCTTGAGAAGACTGGCAAGATAGAGATCGAGTCTCGAATGACGGGCCGCAAGATGACAGTTCAAGAGATGGTCGAGGAGGCCATGATTCGCGGCGTGTTCAAGTCCATGCACTCCGCGGAGGCTATGGACGTCATGGCAAGAGGGCAGGGCATAGGTGGCGGTGCGACCATAGGTGCTCTTGCAGGTGGTGCAATGGGTGGGATGCCTGGTGCCGCTCTCGGCGCGCTTGCCGGTGGTGCTGCCGGTGCCAAGATTGCTAACAGGCCAGGTCTTGAGCAGCGTGTTGGAGGCGCAGTCAGTGGTGCTGCTGCTGGTGCTTCCGTGGGGGCGATTGCTGGTGGTGCTCTTGACCAAGACCAGAGCGCAGACGGCTACTACCTATCCGCTCTCGGCGGCGCTGCTGGAATGGCTCTTGGAGCAAGAAGACCTAAGATAGTTGGCGACACTGTTATGCAGAAGGCTGCTGCAAAGGATTACGCCGGCATTCCGGTTGCGGGACTCGACAGAGTCACTGGGCTACTTCAATCTCAGTGGATGCCTCTGTTGAGGGTTGGTGAGTCAGTCACAGAGACTCCTTTCAGGCTGGCAAACTTCCTCGGTGGGTTCCATGAAACTGGATCTATGGGGGAAGCCACCAACAGGGTCGTCAACGCGCTTAACGACTGGAACAATCTTAGCGTGTTTGAGCGAAGAGTCATGCGTAGAATCGTACCGTTCTATACATGGAGCAAGCACGCCCTTGCATGGACGTACAGGGAGGCTGTAACAAACCCAGGAAGAATGTCTCAGCCTCACAAGTTCGTTGACGCCTGGATGACATCAGAGGGACACGATCCAGAAGACGTGCCAGAGTTCTTCCATGAGAAACTGGGAGTTCTCAGCAAGGTTGGAGAGGGTCAGGTTGAGTTTCTTTATGGTGCGGGCGCGCCTCAAGAAGACGTTGCCGCTCTTGTTAATGCAATACTTCCAAACAGATCAAAGACTTCAGGAGAAGACAGGAGAGAGTTCCTGTCTGGCGCTCTCGGCAGGGGTCCATTCGGTGTCATGTCTATGCTTGAGGGTGCCTTCAACACAGACACATTCACCGGAAGAGAGATTCAGTCGGAGGCTGAACTGTCGTACTTTGCAAGAGGGGGCAAGTGGGACACTGCGCCTGGGTGGCTTCAGCACTTTGTTGGCTACAAGCCCGCGACTGAAAATAGACGGGCCGTTGTTGACCCGTCTATGGCTTGGCTTCTTGGTGAGATTCCTGTGAGTAGGTTTGTGGACCTTATGAAGAAGGTGCACAGCATGGACGCTGAAGAGAAGAGATCCCTCAACACCAACAGCCTTGCCCTGTCATTCCTTGGTGTTAACGCATACAGGTACGATCCAGAGACACAAAAGACCTTCGTCAACAGAGCGAAGGTCGATAGGATGAATGCGCTCCTTATATCCGCCGGTGCAGTTGACGGATACAGGAGCTTCAACTCTGTTGAGCCTAAGAACAGAACACAGACAAGAGGGCGCAGAACACAAAGGACACAAAGGTCTACGCACAGATCTCGTTAGAGCGTCATCTTGCCAAGCCAGGAGCTAAACGACTCTCTAAGGTCCGCTGCTCCTGGCTCAAGCTTGGATGCAGCATCTCCAAAGTCCTGAGCTTCATCAGCTTCCTTGAGAAGTCTCGGCTTGTGAAAAGAGAACTTGCCGTTTACAAGACTGTAAACCTCGTCTCCCTGCTTGCTTCCCTCAACAAAGTGGGACCAAGTAGGGGGAACGTAGTCTGCACCCATGCTTGTGACAGGGTCTGAGTCGAGGCTTTGAATCTTGTACTGCGCGATCTTCCAGCGAAGCTCCTTTGGCATGAAGTCCTGATACTTGACGAGGACTGCGGCAGTCATTCCGCAGAACAGCTTCATGATCCTTCTTTTGTTTGCAGAAGTCTTCGCTGTCTCTGAAGACTCATGTACAAGGTAGTGAACCATCTGCTTCACCTGCACTTCGTCTGGGTGATAGGGGTTTCCCTTGGCGTTGTGTCCGCTGCGGACAATGCCTTCAAGCGCCTTGTCCCTGGAGATCTCGTCCTCTACAGGCGGCAAGTTAGACAAGATGTCTGGCTGGACTGGCTCTTCAAGGACAGGCACCTCAGTCTCAGACTCTGCCTTTGGCCTCCAGTCTTCAGTGCTGACGTCCCAGGGTGCTGTCTTCTCGACCTTTTCGTTGCCAAGCTCAGAGCTTAGTGAGGCCAGGAAGTCTCTGTTTGACGCCTTCTTTGGCGGCTCAGGCTCAGGCTCTGGCTCGCTGACGTACTTGTCCATCTCAATCTCTGTCAGCACGAGGTACCTGCCCTGGCTGAGTGGAGGGTCGAGTATGACCGCGTAGAGGTCGAGGCCGGACGCATCCGGGTATGGCAGCTTTCTTGCTTCTCTGATGTTCAGTTCAATCTTCACTGTACCGCTCCTGTAGTCTTGAGGTCATCTCTATGTATAGCTTGCTGAGGTTGATGACCCTGCGCTTTCCCTCTGGCAAGCTGACTTCTGCGTGCTTGAGACGCCACCACAGCTTCTTCCTGTCCCTGTATGAGAAGTCTGCGACATTCTCAGGCGGAACAAGGTAGTATATGTCGTCCTTCTTGTGCCAAACGATAACACATGCGAAGCCTCCCGTTGTGCTGACCCTGTGGATCTGCTCTTTCTGCATGTCGCTCGGCCTGTTGGGGCTGACCTTCAACTCGATTTCAACGTGCATACCGTAGATATGACCGATGAGATCAGGCTTCCCGCTCTCCTCGTACATGTCCGGGTGAGTGACACGAATGTAGTGGTGCCCCTTGAACGCGCACCCTAGGCTGTACTGCAAGTCCTTCTGAAGACGCTTTTCATTTTGCATCACTCCTCCCTCGACTTTGGCACCCATCCAGTAAGGTGGTAGGCGTCGAACTGAGTCTCTGCGATCTCGTCGAACTTTTCGATCATCTTGAGTGCGATCTTCTCAAGAGCAGAGTTAACTTCTTTAACAGTCTGCACGTAGAGGACGTGCTTTGGGACAACCTCTTTTGCGTACCGATTGCATGCTGTCTCAACAACGATCAGTATGAATCTGTAGTTTACTATGTCGTTGACCAGGAACAGCAGGTAACCATCAATCTTAATGTCGAGTTCTATCATTTGAACAAACCCCCTTGAGCGGCTTCTCTTATCGGGAAGTTGCTTATGATCAGCTCTGTGCTGTCGCCACGGCTCGACGCCTTACCAGACACAGAGTAGTGGACCTTGCGCTCAAGCATGTGGAATACAGGCTTACCGCCCTCAGTGAAAGACCCGTAAAGGTTCTTCAGTCTCTCTGTTGACGAGTTCGTCTGTATGAAGAGGTTTCCCTTCTGATGTATCTTGGCGCAAGTATCCGCCAAAGCTGACTGTTCAGGCCAACCGAAAGTAGTAGAGCCAGCCATAGTGGAGTATCCTTCGGTCTGGTCGTAAGGGGGATCGAGGTAGAAGAATACCTGTCCAGGCGGATATGAAGACGCTGGAAGCACCTTATTGCATGAAAGTATAATGCGTCGGAAGTCAGTGGAACGTATGTCAACTCCCTGCATTCGCTTCTGAAAGGAGACCATTCTTGTTCTGCTGATCCGAGTGTCGAGTAGACTCTGCACGGAACTTCCGTACCGTCCGTCTGATACCATTGCGTTGAAGCCGGTCTGGTATCCCATCCAGAATCCTGCTGCTCGCTCCAGTCCTGACAGCTTACCCTCAGCCAGAAGGTGCCTACACCCCAAAGCCAGGGCTTCGTGAGTCGGAAGAGAGTTGATGTAGTCGCATAGTTTATCGGGGTCATGTCTTGCCCAGTAGAAGTAGTTGATCATGTCGCAGTCTATGTCGTTGACTATCTCGACCTTGTGCCTCTGAACCTTAGTTAGAAGAACCTTCATAGATCCGCCGAATGGCTCGACGTATGCGTATGTTCTCGGGAACTTTGCCACAAGCCAGGCTGCAAGCTGCTTCTTGCCGCCGAGTCTTCGTAGTATGCCGTCCCCCGGAGTAACCATATCCTCGCACTGTGGATTGTCAAACGGAGATATATCGTACTCTGTCTCGAATATCTCAGGGCCGCATTGAGCAGCAACCGTTTCTCTGCCAAGAGACCTGTCCGGCGGTGGTGGTGGCTTCTCGTCAATGAAGCCACGAACGACAGAAGTCTTGTAGTTCTTCTTCCTTCCTGTCATTATACTGTCAAGAGTTAGCCCGTTTACTTCTCGCTCCCAGAAATGCTGCCCTGACTCTTTCGGACCAGTTCTCTCCACCTCTTTGCGCTCTCTTTGTTTCTTGACAATAGGTGTTTCCTCTGCTTCTTGAGGTAAAGGGCCTGCTTTTCCTCTCTTGCTTTTCTCTTTCCCTCTGCCGTGGACTGGTCTATGTGACCCATCTCCCGCAGTATCTCTTTGTTCCAGCATTTCCTGACTTGACACGCCGGGCAGAACCCCGGACTCGCCAATATATCCTCTGACTGCAGAAGGTCGTCGAGCCAGCTTATTCTCCACAGACTCTCGTCTTGAGACCTTATGGACATCATGTACAAATCCAAAGGAGCGCCGCAGTCGAAGCATGTGTTCTTCATCGCTCTCACCGGGACGCTTACCCGTATGGCCACCGACCCCAGATGAACCGTGTGAGTCGGCACCCTCTCCCAGATCCCCAGGGACTTCTTCAATCCCGGAGTCCATCTCATGCAGTTCTTCCAGAAGTCCAGAGTCTCCTTCTCGTTGTTCTTCCATCTCTCCAGTTCGTTTATGGAGATCATGAAGTCCGAGAGATTCTGATGTATCATTGTCTCTGGTACTTTGTCTTCTTCCTTGACTTGGATTATGCCCGGCTTGTGCCCCAGGTTGTCCAGCCTGACTACCTCTTTGGTCTTTCCGACCTTTACCTCCACCACCCTCAGTGTGCTTGTCACTATCAGCATCTTTTGCTCCATTGTTTATTGCTGCAAGCAGCGCCATCATCTGGTTCATGTCTGCTCCCTTGGCTGTAGTTTCTAAGTCAAGCCCTGTGGATAACCCTGTGGATAACTCTTTGCCCGATGGGCTCCGCTGTGGCTCTCCGGTGTGGCCCGAAACAGCGCCATACCGGCCCCCTGTGCGCTGTTCTGTGGCCTCCCTGAGCCTTCCCATATCATCGGATAGTGCCCGAATGGGGTAGGCTGTGGATACCCTGGCGCTCGACTGTCGATTCCAGTCAGACGCTCGACGGTCATTTGAAAAATCACTGTACCCTCTTTCTGGCTTCTCCCTTGAAAGCCTCCTCTCTTGCCCTGTGGGACAAGTATTCGTTTACGTGGTCGCAGAAGTCTGTACTCTTGGGGGAGTACCACCCCCGCCTCTTTGAGATCAATCCGTGCTCGTACTGTGCGACCTCAAGGAACTCAGAAACAACAGGACCGAACACCGAAGATATGTCTTCTGAACTCCACTTGTCAGAGTTGGAAAGCATTCTTAGCCTCTTCCACTTCTTGACCTTAGCGAAGACCTCAACAAGTTCTGTGGGAAGCGTCCCGACCTGTACCCTGCTGTAAGGGTTAAGGTACGGAGTGTAGCATCGTCTTATAAGGTCTGCAGCAAGGTCAACGTGCTCAGCCTTAACTATGACTTGGTGTTTGTCATTAGATGAAAACAGCATTGTTGCGTATGCTGCTGCTATTCTCCCAAGCTTGAACCGGGCCTGTGCCGGGAGCAAGACAGCATGTCCACCGAACCTGTCAGAAAGGTCGAGGCCAACCTTGAATACATGGTCAGGGTCGTCGAACTTTATGTGTTCTGTAGTCCTTGACCACGCCCACTGCAAATGGTATCTCGCAACAGACTTGCTGTAAAGGTGCTCAGTTGTTGGCTTCAGCATCCTTCCGTACTTGGTTCTGTCCCTCAGCTTGTGCTGCACATGGACAAGGTCAACTCTTCCGAGATCCTGGACTGTGCCGCATACCTGCATGGCAGCGTCAAGGGCGTTAGAGTATGACCCAAGCGGTCTCTCCCCTCTTGGGTTAGCAAGGTACAGCATACGAACCCAGGACTTTGTCCTTCTCGGTCCAGAGACAGTCAATCTCTCAGCAATGCCGCTCGATATTACGTTGGTCAGCTTTCCAATAGTGTCGAAGCTAAGCTTGTTGTACTCGTCAAGAGCAAGCAGTGCGCCGTGTGATGTAGGAAGGACTCCCCAATGGAAGGACGACTTGCTGTTGGAGAGCTTCATGACGCCACCGATGAGGCCAGCATGTGTAGGGTCTGCGTTGGCAGCGTACATTCTTCCAGCACCCATGAACCTTCTTATCTTGTTGGTCGCCGTGCTCTTGCCAACAGTTGTGTCACCGAGTATCATGACGCTCGGGCACACCCTCTCCTGTATCTGACCGCCAAGCCTGAACACGAATGGCATAAAGTAGCTAAGAGCAATCACCTCAATCATCTGGTCTTGACCGATGATCTGCTTAACTACGTGATCCCTTATGTCTCCGACAAACCTGTCCCTCTTAACGTCTGGACAGCTTCCCGATGTTGCGTACCTTAGAGCGGCGTCCATCTCAGGGCTTGGGTTGTGTGAGAATATGTCATCGTCAACATCACGCCACTCGGATGCTGACAGTGTGAACGTTCCCTTCTTTGGGTCAGGTATAACCTGCCCTTTAATGTCGTATGTCCCGTTCTCTCTAACCTTGATCCTGTCTTGACCAACAAGGTAGGAAAGTCTGTGTTCAAACCTCTCACCAAGGTCCGAGTTTCCAGACTCGACAGTAGGGGTAAGGACGGCAACCTGCACTGATGCTGGCTTTACCTGTAGTTCAGGCTCCCAGCACCTTCTTGGTATTCCCATCTTTTGCCTGATCATCTTCTCGTTGTCAAGATTTCCAACCATTGAGACCTGGCTCTCTACTGAGAACCTTAGAGTTCTCCTGAAGTTGAGGTCTGGAAGCCGGCAAGACGCGCACTTGGGTCGCATATTAGCAAGGCCAGAGTGACACACTGCGCTGACCTCAGAGGGGACAACGTATGGGGTGTCGTTAAGTCCTGAGACAAGGGCGCGAACCTTAACCCATTCGTTAAGCCTCCTCGGGTCAACGAGGTCGTGGAACCCTATAACGTTAGCATCGTCCCACTTGACCTCCTTCTTGTTGGTCGTGTTGACGATTGGTATCGCCTTGATCTCTTGCTCGGTTAGCCGACGACTGAACGTCTTCCAAGGCATAAGCTCAAGGCAATCAGGGTTCCATTCGCACATCCTCAGAAGGTCTGTAACGTCTCCCCCTTTAGGCAGATGAGCCTTTACCTGATCGGGCCACTCCATAACCTCAGTGTGAGCGCCAAGGTCAGCAAAGATCTGTCCTAACCTGTTCGCTTTCCTCAAGGTTGGGTTGCCTTCAGGGAACATGGACTTGTCATCTTTCTCTGGGTCCGCGTCCATTATTATTCTGACTCTCTTGCCGATGAAGTACGGCAACCAAGACTCAGCTATAGACCCTTCGCCTGTAGTGAATGTCACAGCGGGTAGACCAAGCTGGTTAAGTAGCAGGGCTTTAAGCTCGCCACCAACAAGGTACACCATGCTATTGTCAATCAGAACCTCTGCCGGGTACAGGTACGTCGTGCCATGACCCGACTGAGATACAACCTTGCCTGACCTGTCTGTCCAGGTTGGCTTCCAAGGACCGTAGTCCTGGTTCGCAAGCCTGATTAGATTAAGCTCATCAGGCATCTTGCGTCTTATCTCTCTTGTTGCTTCAACTTCTGAGTCCCCAACGTGGACCCATTGAGCTTTTCTCCTGAAGCAGTCGTGACGCCTTACGTTGACAAAGGCTGGAAGGTTGGATGATATCTTCCTTCCGTCTGAAAACTCAGATCTCTCTGCCCAGATTGGTATCCAAACACGACCGTCATTTCCAAGACAGACCTTCCACTTGAAAAGAGTTTCAAGCTCTATACCGTACCTTGTGTACATGTATGCAAGCTTCTGCTCGTTCCTCTTGTCTGCCCACCTCGGCATGTTTGCCGCTATTGAACCCTTGAGGTTGTTGTCTTTTACGGTAACGAACTTCTTCTTCTTCGTCTTGTAGAACTTGGACCTGCTAAAGTCGACAACTTTGTCCCACAGACCGTACCTCTGCATGTAGTGCTTGAGGGACTCCCAGAACGGTACGTCGTTCACCTTCATGTGAAGAGTAAAAAGATCTCCAGACTCTCCGCATCCGTGGCAACGCCAGCCACCGTGAGACGAAGAGAAGGAAAGAGAGGGCGTGTTGTCGTCATGCACGGAAGTGTTCCAGCATCGACGGGTATTGCCCTTACCAGTACCAAGAAGCTCATTGACTTCTTGCTTGAAGTCAATAAGCTCAATCAGTTCCTTCTTGATGTGGTTCATGCCGAGACTATGTACACTTTCTTTCCGATCAGCTTCAAGTTCTGAACGAAAGTCATGAGGAAAGTCTTGTGCTTGTGACGCCTGATGTTGTCAGGTCTGTCCTTGTTCGAAAAGGCGTCGTAAAAGTCATGGAACATTGGGACCATCGTTATGATGTACAGGCTGTCGCTCTTCCAGTTTGAAAGGTTGGTCCTGTTCTCAACGACCCATTCCCAGTTTGCATCAGTCATGACTTTGACGTATGGTGAAAGGCGGTGGTCGTAGAACAGGTCAGTTATAGACCTGACTATCTCACCCTTGTCGCTGTCATCACTGCCGAGAACGAATATAATCATCGTCGATCCTCCCCGATCAAAGCGTCAAGCCACTTGTACGCTGATGTTATTGAAGAAAGCCATGAGTTGGCGTTAACGTACTTCATAGCATTGGGCGGCATAGGTGTTTCGACCTCGCCGTTCTTGTACTTGGTAATCCATCTTTCGGAGTAGAACATATTATTAATCCTGCTCCACTCTTCGTCACCCTTGCAGTCATTGCTGACAAGGCTGTCAGCTTCAAGCGGCTCACGGTCAAACAATGAGTGCGGGCTTGCTACTATGTTGGAGTAAGTCCTGCATGTAGCTCCTCGCGTGTTGCCGTAACCTGGGAAGCTGAACAATCTGTAGTTTGGGTCTGTAACCATTGGTTGAATCGTCGCCATCCCAACAGCGTCGCACGCGGTTGGTCCCAGTGCGATGATTATCCTTGGTTTGACAACTGTAATCTCGTCTCTCAGGTGCCTGTTGCACTGAGCTGTCAATACCCTTGATGGAACGTTGTTGAAGTGTGTCGGGCACTTGACAGCAGAAGTAGCGTAAACCTCTCTTCTCTCAAGACCGAGAGACTCGACGAGCTTGCGAGCGAGAACCGCCTGGACCGTACTGTGCGTCTTGTAGTGCATAGACCACATGCCGTTCCTGGGCACCATCTTGTGTGGGTTCCTTCCGACAAGCATGACCGACGGAGCGGACCTGCAACCTGTCCCGTACTTGGGGAGG
>CERP01000553.1_pt1 | contig 10647 bp, 17 predicted proteins | sample 530801 | NCBI WGS metagenome assembly CERP01 (sample SAMEA2620991, study PRJEB7988) | marine metagenome | biome: marine biome (ENVO:00000447); feature: surface water layer (ENVO:00002042); material: "saline water (ENVO:00002010), including plankton (ENVO:xxxxxxxx)" | depth 5 m | reverse complement strand
ACCTGCAAAAAAAAATTGTAGAAAAAAATTGATAACACTAACCTCTATCCGCCTATCATGAGTGTCGCCTTTACTGAAGCGTGGGCTGTTTTGAAGATGGGTATGCCATCTATGCCTTCACCGCCGTCAGATATGGGTGAAAAAAGCCCAAATGGTGGCGGAGAGGAAGAATATAGCCACAAAGATTTGGATGCTGAAGCACTCATTGACTTCTTAGTGCAGACCTTAGGGATGGATTATCAAGATGCAAAAGTCTTGGTTACACACCACAAAACTAAAGAAATGGCTGGTGCAAGTAAAAGAAAGGCAAAAATGGCAGCCGAGAATATGGCTGATGAAGCACCAGCACCGCCACAAATGGGGGGATATTAATGACAGCATTCGATGAAGCATGGGATTTTCTCAAAGCAGATGAGTCATACACAGGGCAGCCAAAGTTTGGTGGAAACCAAAAACAACCCATTGATATGCAAGAATATCCACCCGGCTCAGGCCATTTTATGCCTCTAAAAGACATGATAGAGGCTAGAAACGCAGATGCTCGTAAAAATATACAAGCGAGTAAGTTACCCATAACCCCTAATCCAAACACAAACACAAACACAGATTACCCACCAATTCCAAACACAGTCATGGTAAACGGAAAAGAGATGGACAGAAAAAACTTTTATAATCAAAATAAAAACAACATTATGGTAAGTCCAACGGGTAATTTAAGCGATATTCCTGAAGAGCAAAGATGGAATCCTTTGTAAAAACACGATTTAGGAATGTTTATTTATAAACCCCCTCTCGTATTTAACCCGTAAATGACTATGGCAACACCATTTGAAAGGGCTTGGCTACTAATCAAAGGACAACCTCTCGGTATACCTTTTACCGAACAAGAAAACTTTTTTATCAACAAAACTCTATACGAAGCCATGAGTGGTTCTGATGAGATAAAAAAGAAAGAAGCCAATGAATTATGGCATCATTTTTTGAGTTATTGACCGAATCCAGCGGTTGTACTTTGTTGACCTGAGGCTTTGTCTGCCGTTCTTCTACGCATTTCTTCGTCAGATTGGCGATTTCTTTCAGCAGATGCATTCAAACTAGACATCGCCGCATCCATTGGGTCAAAGTCTGCTACCTTTTGAGCAGCAGCCGCCCCGACCTTTTTTGCACCTTTTTTACCAAGTTCTTTTGCACCTTGCATAAGTGCTGCTCGACCCGCTTGAGTGCCAACAGCAGTAGCAGTTGAAGCAGCGGCACTACTAGCCAAACTACCTAATGCCCCAAGTGCTGCACCTATGGCTGGTAATGGCATATGATAATCGGGGTGTGCGTAACATCAAAAACATATTGCTTACTCCGCTAAAGCGTGAATGAAGATTTAGTTTTAGTATTCAAGGCAAAATCTTACATTCAAGATAGACCAAAAAGGCTTGCTCAGGCTAAAGTTCAGCGTTTATCCCGTAAAACTAAAAATCGGAAAACTAAGAAAAGATACGCTCGTAACCTCTCTAGAGGAAATATCAGACCGAAGATGCGTAGACAAACAGGACTAGTAAGGGTGGTGAGGCAAAGATGAGTGCTGAAAAACACGAATACGGCCCTGTGACAGAATATCACGGGACTATAGATTTACCAAAGGTTCTTTCTGAGGGAATTAGAGGTGGAAACCCGAAAACTCGCTCAAATCGCTATATACCTGAGGGTATGAGAGAAGAGGATTTGATTTCATATACCCACCCTGATAGAGAAATGGCTTTAGCCTATGCACAAGACAGGGCAAACAGAATGAAACTTGACCCTAAAAAAGTCGGCGTTGTGGGTGTTAGAGGCACACAACTACCTGAAGCGGTTGAGCACCAAGAGCCAAAAGAAGGTATTTTTGGTGGAACAAATAGTTTAGTTAGACCGGGTAGTATATCACCTGAATATCTAATTCAAGCATCTGAGGATAAGATGAAACCAAAGAAAAAGAAAGGTGTTGTTTTGATAATTTCAGTTGGCCCAAAAATGCCACGTAAACCAACAGATGAGGCCACACCTAATAAAGAAGTCAAAAAATCATTTAATCAACCAAATTACCATTACTATCCATTTGAAAATCCGATGCTTAGAGAACGGCGTAGACATATTCTCAATAGATTAGAAGATAACCAAAACGCTGTTTCTGATTCGTTTCAAGGTACTATATCACCAAAACATGCAACGCTATCTGCAAGAGACAAAAGAAAAAATATATTTGTAGGCGCAACAGGTCGTGAATATGAAACAGAAGAGCATCGGGCAGCGGTTGAACCAAGCACTGAAACTCAGGAAGTCACCCACTATGATTGGGGGTACAAAAATCCACGGACTAAAACTGAATGGGCGCCTCCCAAACCGCCTGTTAATCCGAATGTAAATGAGCCGTATGATGAGATGTACAATCAGTATTACAATGTGGCTACCGGCGAACCAATGGACATAGCCTTTCAACTACTCAAGAGAGAACTCTCACCAGCGGCACGAAAACATAAGTTGGAATATGACACAAAATATCAGTCTAGCCCGAAAAGGGTCAAATACAGAGTAGAGTTGAACCGTGAGCGTAGACGCAGGGGGATTTACGGTTCAGGCAACGGAAAAGATGTTAGTCATACCGAAGGTGGGAAACTCACTTTGGAAAATGAGCATGATAATCGGGCTAGGCACTTTAAGAATCGGGGTACACTTCGTAAGGTCAAGGTGAAAAAATGAGTTGTGAATGCGGTCATTGTGTTGGTATGGATGCAGTTTGGAAAAAACTCTGCCCTGCTGGAAAAGCAGCCGCAAAGAAAAAGTTCGATGTTTACCCATCTGCGTATGCAAACGGTTGGGCTGTACAATATTGTCGTGGTAAGTTTAAGGGGAAGAAGAAGAAATGAAACTCAAAAAAGACAAATGCTGTTGTGGTGGTACTAAAAAAACACCTTGCGTTTGTATGATTGAGGGTAATCAATGCTCAGCATCTTCTCCTAAATGTCCTTGTTATGCTTTGATAGACAAACAAAAGAACATTAAGAAAATGGTAGGAGTAGTATGACACGATGTACTTGTCATGATGTGCTCATTGTAAAGAACTTAAACCGTTGGTTTAAGGAAAAATGGGTAGATGTGTCGCGTACTAAAGATGGCAAACACCCTCCCTGTGGTAGAAGCAAGGGAAAACTTTCAGGCAAAGGTTATCCTAAGTGTAGACCCTCAATCAAAGTTTCAAGCAAAACGCCAAAAACATCAGGTTCTATGTCATCAGGTGAGAAGCAAGCAGCGACAAAAAGAAAACGTGCAAAAAAGCAAGGTGTGGGTGGGAAACCAACAATTGTTAAGACAGACTACGCTATGCGAAGCGACATGGATGCTTTCGATGCAGCGTGGAATGTGTTGAAATCAAACACTCTTCCTATAAGACCTAGAGTTATGCAATATGCAACTGACCCAAAGAAAACCATGAGATTAGAGCAAACAGGCGGTGTCGCCCGAAGTGCTAGAAGAAAACTAATGGATGACTTCCCACAGCGAGAAGAAGATGCAGGGCCACACGGCCCACTCGCTATGGGTGAAACTGACGTAATGAATCAAAAAGATAGAGAACAAAACCCACAAGAAGAAGAGAACCAATATCAACAAATGTTAGAAGATTTTCAATATGAGGGGTATTAGAAATGAATGATTTTGACACATGCGACTGTTGCACACCTATACAACAAGCATCAGTTTCTTTGTTAGACTCTGTTTTTGAGAAAGCAAAAAAGAAATCAAAACCATTTCATGGGTATAACCCAAACAGACACAGTAGAAGCGGTGGGTTGAATGCAAAAGGTCGAGCCAAAGCAAAAAGAGAAACAGGTGCAAATCTAAAAAGACCTGTTACTAAAAAACCAAGTTCACTAAAACCCGGTAGTAAAGCAGCGAAGAGAAGAAAGTCATTCTGTGCTAGAATGGGTGGAAGCAAAGGGCCAACTAGTAAAGAAGGCAAATTAACACCGAAGGGTGCTGCCCTTAAACGGTGGAATTGTTAATGATAAGCGATGCTGCTTTGAGTTTCATACCAAAGTGGGTTAGAGTGTTATTTGCTTTATTATTTTAATTATTCAATATTACTTATATATATAATAATAATATATTTATATGTTATATAATAACAATGAAATAATGAAAACATTTTCGTAGATTTCTTATACTAACCCCTAGTGCGGTCAAGCAAGAGGTCATATCATGGATTGGAACGGTGACGGAGAAATAGATAACTCAGAATTAAGATTAACAGGATTGATATTAGCACAATCAGCACTCATTGGAGTAGCAGTAGGAGTTTTTGACTCCGGTATTTGGCTACCAGCAGGTGAAAGCCAAGACGCATGGGTAAGTGGAATGACTTATTCTATGGCAGCATTAGCAGTTCAAGTTGTTGCTTTTTATCTATTCAAAATGTTCTTTGAACAATCAATGCGTCAAAGAGTTAGTATGCAAAACCGTCAGAAAGAATATGAGACAAGGATTCGCGGTATGCAGGGCGACCATGAACAAAGGAGAATGGAACTTCAATTAAGAGTTCAAGAAATGCAATTAGAAAGAGATTTAGCCGCATTCAAACAAAATCCGACAGGATATTTTCAACAACCTACCTCACCTCCTGAGTTACAACAACATAATACTCCTTCAGGTGCTATGAGTTTAGGATTAGACACTTTAGCACAACAGGGGCATACTGTAGTGCCACCTAGAAACCTAGATGAAATATATAATCTAGCAGATTCACTTCAAACTATGCCAACACCACCTGCTGATGGAAAACCAACAATGAGGTTGAAAAAGGATGGCACACCTGACCTTAGATACAAGAGTTGAATTAGATGGGTAAAATATTCAAAACTCCAAAAGATGATTCTGTTGAAGAAACACTTAGAGCCATGCACTTAGCAAACACATTTGATAATACATATGAATGGACAATTGGTTGGGTTAGAACAATTATTGTAGCAGGTGTAACTGCTTTGGCGGTTAGTGCTGCTGAATCTTATACAGATTTTACATTGTGGGGTTGGACTGTTGAGTGGTTTTTAGAAAAAGTCGCTAATTTCGCACAATGGTTAACCGATTTAGTGAGTTGAATGTATGTCAATGACGGGTAGTGTATTGGTAGGGGCTGCCCTTTTTGGACAAAACCTATACAATTCTTGGCGACCTAGAAAAATAGGAGTTTATGGAACTAGTATGGTGGGTAAAACCACTCTTGATAGATACATGACAACACCGGGTGAAATGGAAGAAATACCTGAAGATGAAAGAACTTCTCACACTAAAATATTAGGCAAGTTCCTTTTACCAAAACCCACAAGAAAAAGAGTAAAATGGCAAGGTGAAAGAAGATTAGTTCATTCTGCCGATATGGGAGGACAACAAAGATTTTGGAATCTTTGGATGGATGATGCTGTAGCAAGACAAGTCGAAGCGGTTGTTTACATGTTTGATGATAGAGCATTCTTAGGTGGTGGTGAAGGAATGGAACAAGTTGCTGGATTTACATTCTTAGTAGATAATATAATTAAAAGACAGTATCGTTATAGAAACGTAAAGGCTTGGTGGAAAGGTAGAAAATATTCTCCTAAAGTGATTATGTTAGTTGCTAACAAAGCGGATAGATATTTTGATGATACTGCTGCTAGGCTATGGCCTCAAGGGAGAATCGGTGAACATAAAATATTTGACCCTTTTAGAGATGATTTAATTCGTTTACAAAAAGCAGGTGTGCCAACTAAAAGGTCTTTTATGGCTACTAGAATAGGTTGGAATGTTGAGCCAACGTTGATAGAACTTTTAACTTCGTAGGTGGAAAAATGAGTAGGAATAAAACAACATTAGTAGGCACAGGTGGTGGCTCTAAGAGTTTGAGAACTACAGTACCTTCTTGGATAGTTGAACAATTTGGCTTAAAATCAGGCAAAAAACTGTTTTGGAGACTAGAAACTAGTGAAAATGGGGAATTGTATATCAAGGTGAAGCCTGAGGGATAAACATGGTTTTAGATGTACCCGATAATATGTATCGTGCTGTAACAGGCACAAGAATACAACCAAATCAATCTTTAGCAGCCATAAATGAAGCCGCTATGGTGGCTTTGTCACAACAAGGAAATAATAACTTAAATTATGCTGCTTTAATGGAACAGGCTGTAGCACAACAACAGATGCAAGCGTTGGCTCAAACTAAAAATCTTGAAGTGCCAAAAGTTAATTTTTACCCTAGCACACATCCTGATGCTAGAAAAGCAAGGAAACAAGACATAAAACAAGCCTATCGTTTACTTGGGCCAGCAAAAAGATTTATTTTAAGCCCTGCTAGATTGTTTGGAAGAAAATATATTTACAATAAACAAACAAATCTTTGTGTTGTTGATGGTTGTGATTGTGCTGAGTTAATTAAAAGTGATAATTTATATCAAAGAATTACTGATGATGAAACAGGTAGAAGTCTTTGGGAGATGTATTGGAACAATCCAATCACAGGAGAAGTCGAGGCTTTTTTAGCACAAGATAAAGTTACTAGTGGTAGAAGAATGAAAGGTACATACTGTCCTGAACATTTACATCTTTATCATTTATTATGTAAATGGGAATCAGAACAAGAAAGAGAAGATGAATTAAAACCATCTAGATTTAGAGATAAAATGAAAAAAGGTGTTAGTTTGGTAACAGTACCTGTTACAGCCTTAACAGGTACATCACAACCCACTCATAGTTTAGTTGAAAAATATCAAGTCTTTTTTGAAGAAATACAAAAAGATTCTAATAAATCAAAAGGGATAAATATTTGGCACATACCAAACCCTGAAAGTGGAAACAATGATATTACTATGATACAATTTGATATGAGAATGTTTCAAAAAGAAATACTTGAAGCCTCATTACCCACACCCGCTTTTTCTAACATGTTGAATCAAGCCAATATACCTAATATAAACCAACAGCCTCAAACCATGACACCTGTTCCCCCTAATCAAGAGGTGGCACAACAATGACATTAGGAATAGGTACAAACCAAACTCAAAACAATGGCTTTACAGGTTTGGGATTAGGTGCTGCAACACCGTCAACTAATCCTTTTGGTGCTCAACAAAGTCAACAAATGAATCCCCTTATGGGCGGAATGTTGCAAGGTGCTGGTTTTAACCCCGCCCACGCTCAAGCACCTATAGCCCCTCCCTCAGAAACTCAGATACTTGCAGCGATGATGAATACAATACAACCCATTGATAGGTTTTTTATTGGACAAAGTATGCCTATATTTGTAGAAATGATTTCTAATATTACAGCGTTTTCTTTGTTGAATGTGTTAAAAAACTCATCTTTCAAAATAGACGATGATGGAAATATGAAAATGGATGTATCTTCTTTACCTAGTGATTTACAAACTCTTTCCGCTGAAAACATAATAGCACAACTTAACACTTTACAAAATATTTCACAACAAGCAGTTACATCTGCTTTACAAGAAAGAGATAGGATAATTGCTATCTCAGAACAAAGTTTGTTACAAACAGCACTTACAGGTGCTTTGACAGACCAAACTTTCCTAGAAAATGCGGGTAACGCTATGGGTACAACAGCCCGAAGTTTCTTTGGACTAAGGTGATTAAAATGAGAATAACCCCAACAGAGTATATACCAAAAGAGTTTGCAGAAGTTTCCATGCACTTTTTCTCTCCGAAGAGAAGCGTAATTATAGACATGGTAATGGTACAATTGATTAGTGCTATGATTGTTGGACTACTAATTCTTTTATTCAAAGGTGGAGAATTAAATGCATCAGAGACATCTATGTATATGATTGGTATTTTTGTATCTTTTATTCTTTTAACCACGGTTTATGCTAGAATAACTAGATAGTATTATCAAACGTACACCTCATCGTCTATTACATGGGGGATGCCGTAACCAAACGCTCATGTTCTTTTTGTATGTCATCTGAAAGGGAAGTGTATGAAGAAGCCCTGTTAAATGGAGACATGAATCCTAAACAAATAGATAAGGAGATGGGTTGGAGAACCAATACTGCTGAAAGGCATTATCGGAATCACATGGGTGAGTTTCACTTAGCATCAAATCATACTTGTAAAATATGTACAGACCCAAAAAGAGCAGAATATGAAGCCCGTTATTTTGCCGATGGAACAGAATCTGAAGTTATAGCAGAAGAATTAGAAATACCGGAAAATAGTGTGTTCCACCACATGAAGTTTCATTTTCAGCCGTTGGTTCAAAAATCAGCAGCAACTGAGGTCGCAATACAAGTTGGAACAGAAATGACAACTCTAAGAGGAAATGTAGAAAGATTAAATCAAAGATTAAACACTTATCTTGATGAAACTAGTGTGCATGAAGATGGTTTTGTGAAAGATGCTGTAAGCCTACACAAAGAAGTTAGAGAATCTATTAAAGACTTAATGAAAATGCAAGACCAATGGGGTACTAAAAACGACACACCTCAAATTAATCAAACAATCAACGTATTGAAAGTAGAACTGTCTAAAGAATCACCTGAAACATGGAAGAGAATTAGAGAGTCTTTATTGGAAAGCGGAGAGGATGCCACTTGATTTCTATAGGAGATTTAATGCAAATAACACACCCCGGTCATAGACATTACAATTCTGATAATTCATTACACGATAGTGATTTACCTTTATTTTTAGATTATTGTGTTAACGTGATAGAGAAGTTCAATTATCATCATTTTAACTCTTACAATAATAAATTAGAAAATGTAGATTGTATAATAAGAATAGTAGATTTAACCACACGTTTACAACAAAGTGATGAACCAAAAGAAGTTTTTGACATTCGTGCTGAATTGAGAAAAGAATTATCTAATTTTGAATATCTTTGTGATACGATGGCTAGGTGTTTTGTGAGTCCTAATTTTGTCATAGAGTTCTATCATAGACTCTCTAATAAACTCAACAATGAAATAAAAGTATATGCGGGGCTAGACTATGACTGACCGTAGGGTGTACATTTCCAAATCGGGAATGACAGGTACGGGTACAGACACAAGAATGTATTCACCACGTTCAGAATCTTCCCATATGTACCGAAATAATCACGAAGAGGACACTTATGGTATGGAAGATGGAAAAGTTCGTGATGATAAATATGAAAAAAAACTCCAAGAAAAAGAAAAAACAAAAGAGAAGAGAAGTAAAATAAAACATATTCGTATAAAACCTAGTGATTTACCTGAAGAAGAAGATGAAGAAAGAGATGACTCGGAAAAAATAGATGCAGATAGAGAACTCTCTGCACAAACAGGCCCACCGGGTAATATGGGTTTTGAAACAAGTCTTGCTATGGGGGCAAAAGGGCCGGGTGCGGCAGGTGGTAATTTATTTGCTATGGGTGAAAGTATGGATATTATTCAATTACTCAAAATGGGTAAATACGGTAGAAGGGGTGTTGGTGGTGATAGAAGTTTTGTTCCTACAACTAGACAGAGGGATGTTGCCGTTACAAAAAGAAAAACACCTAAAGAATTGTTAATGCAACCACATACAGGTACGCTAGGTTTAGAACGTAGTTTGACTGAAGCACAAAAAAGAGATTTAGTGGCTGTTAGACGAGCGTTAGATAAACATGGAAACAGTCTTAATATTCCTAAAACAACTATGACTAGAGATTTAAGTAATTTTATGCCTATTTCTCAGACTACAAAAGATAAACGTGGTGAAAAAGGAGATAGAAGATATACTTCTGTTGTACCCGGTCAAAAAGGTATGAACATTAGTACAGGTCAACCTAAATATAGGAATCTAACATCTAGACAAAAAGACATTACGGGTTTAGAAGGTATGGATTTAGTGCAAGCATTAGACCATGAGAATTATATGGATGCTCTATCTAATATGTCAAGATATACAGAAGCACAAAACTTACCTGAAAGTGAACCTGAAAGTGAACCTGAAAGTGAACCTGAGAAAAAAACAGGCATTTTACCTCAAATGAGTTCTGAGTATGAAAGAATGATGAATGCTTACTTTGATGCTAATTCAGGCTCAGATAGCAACATATCTACAGGAGAACCTATGTCTGATGCTTGGTCTACTTTGATGAAAGCAACAGAAAAAGAAATGGATAAAAGAAGAGCAAAAGAGCAAAACAAAAAATGGCGACCATCAACAAAGCAGTTTGACACACCACCGGGTGGTAGTCTAGGGCCAAAAGGTTCTACAGGAAGGAGAGATAAGGCTTTACGTTCTTCTATTAAACAAGGTAAAAAAACAGGTTTAGAATTAGCACATGTGGCTGTGGAGAGAAGCCATAGAGGTAGAAAAGTCAAACAACCACTTTCAAAAGACCCGCAAAAGTATAGGGAATATCAAGGTACAATGGAAGCGAGAAAAAGAGTGGGTAATGTTAGAGTACCAACCGCATCACAAAGAAGATTCGGACAACGTAAATATTTCGCAGGGCCAACGGGTGGTGGTAGATTACCTGCCGGAGTCGGTGTAAAAAGACCAAGAATCCATTCACCTAGAATGTCATCAGCCCCTTCAGCGCCTCATCTAAGTAGAAGAAGCACTCCTTCTGCTGGTTTATCAGTTGGAAAAATGGGGCTTAGAAGAATGGGCGCACCTCCTGT
>CERP01022759.1_pt1 | contig 10679 bp, 12 predicted proteins | sample 530801 | NCBI WGS metagenome assembly CERP01 (sample SAMEA2620991, study PRJEB7988) | marine metagenome | biome: marine biome (ENVO:00000447); feature: surface water layer (ENVO:00002042); material: "saline water (ENVO:00002010), including plankton (ENVO:xxxxxxxx)" | depth 5 m | reverse complement strand
AACTCGTATAATGCCTAATGGTTCTATATTAATAATTAATACAAGATATCATTATGATGATTTATGTGGATGGTTATTAAAACAACAATCAGAATTTTCAACTATCCTACCTTGGGAAGTAGTAAGAATACCTGCATGGCTAGATGAAGCCAGTGCCGAGTTATTACAGTTACCTGTAGGTGGTAGTTACTTTCCTGAATGGAAGACAGACGAATCATTAAAGATTGATGAACAAGAAATCAGAGCCTCTAATGGTGCAAGGTACTGGAATGCATTATATATGCAGGACCCAACACCTGATGAAGGTGGCCTAATAAAAAAGAAATGGTTACAGTGGTGGGAGTATGATGAACCACCAGCATGTGATTTTATTATTCAAACATATGATACTGCCTTTTCTACAAGAACTACTGCCGACTATAGTGTGATACAAACCTGGGGTATCTTTTCTAGATTTGAAGAGAACGAACATGGATATGAAGATTATGTTTCAAATATAATTCTATTAGGAAACATGCGAGGCAGATATGAATATCCAGAACTAAGACGTATAGCACAAATGCTTTATGATGAATTTAATCCTGATGTATGTATCATAGAAAAGAAAGCATCTGGTCAATCTTTAATACAAGATATGCGTAGAGCTGGATTACCAGTGCAAGATTATGTACCAGACAAAGATAAAGTATCCAGAGTGTATGCAGCATCACCAATGATTGAAGCAGGTAGAGTGTGGCTACCTAAAAATAAAAAATGGTCTGATGATTTATACACAGAGATTTTACAGTTTCCAAACTCGGCTCATGATGACCAAGTTGACGCAATGACAATGGCAATACATTACATGAAAGAATCCTGGAGATTAACGCATCCAGATGACCCATATATGGAAGAAGAAAATAAAAGTAAAAAAAGGGTTGCGTATTGGCGAGTTTAGTGGTATAATGTATATAAGAGAAAAAAATGAATCAAAATGAATTATATAAAACTTTAGCTGTAGAAACTCCAAGGCCTGAGATAGTAGAGACTCCAAAGCCTGAAGTTGCTGTAGTTAAGCCACAAAAAAGTATTACAGATGAAGAAGCTGGATTTGAACTAGATAATTTAGGAACAAGTTTACTTGAACGATTTGAAAAATTATCTTTAGGACAACAACTTGTTGCTGGAGTTACACCTGTTGTTGGTGAAGCTATATCAGCAGCTGAGATACCAAAGTATGCTGGAGAAACAAAAGAAGCATTTAGAGAAGGTAATTATGGTCAAGCTGCTATTAAAGGATTATTAACTGCAATGTCAGCAATAGGAGCTGTACCAATTTTAGGAACAGCAGTTAGAGCTCCAAAAGCAATAATTAAAGCAGGTTTAAAAGTAGGTATGTCAAAAGTAGATGAAACAAAATTAACATTAGAAGGAATAAGAAAGGCATATAAATTACCAAAAACACAAAGATATGTTCAACCTAATAAATTAAAAACTCTAGCTAAAGATTTAGAACAAGGAAAAATAACTAAAATAAAATGGGATGAAGAAGTAAATAAAATTAATCCTGTTCGTATGTTTGAAGAGATGCCTGTTGTGCCATCACTAAAAAGAATTGAAGCAGTAGTTGGAACAAAAGCTACTAATAAAATTATAGGTAAAGATATAGCTTTAGAAAATCTAGATGGTAAAAGAGTTTCTAATAGATTAGATATTCCTTCATATAATAGTTATGATACATGGGTACCAACTATACATAATTTAGGAAAAGCTAAAGGAAGACCAGGAAAAGTAATTGGTTATGGTCAAACTGCTGTTTTAAAAAATGTAGACTTTCATACACCAGATATGGATTATCCTATTAAAGCATCTTTAAAAGTAGCACAAGGAGGAGCTAAAAGTCCTTTTGCAGGTATGGAAGGAACTTTTAAAAATGTATCAGTAGATAATACTTATAATAGAGCATCAGAAATATTAGAACAAATTAAAAAAGGGGAGTCTGATTATATTCAAGTAGGATATAATCCACAACGAGCAAGTTATTTTTATGATAGAGCTACAGGTTTACCAGTATTAAATGCAGAGGAAGTAGTACAGGTAGGACCATTAGTTTTAGCAAAGAAACCAACAATGGGAAAAGCCACTGATTTTAAATTTAAAAAAGGTGGTTACGTACATAATTATATAGAGGGACTATAATGGCGATAGAAAAAAATCCATTCGACAAAAAAGAAGAATCAACCAATGTAGTAAATATAAATGCTACAGTACCAGAAGATGAGAATGTATCTTTTGAATTAGATAATGATGGTGGGGTTGTAGTAAACTTTGGTGAAGAAGGAATAGAAGAAGAAGTAACAGCAAAAGAATATTATACTAATCTTGCAGAAGATATGGAAGAAGGTTTGTTAAATGATATTGCTAATACTGTTATTGATAATTTTCAAGCAGACAAAGATTCTAGAGGCGAATGGGATTCAATGTTTGAAAGGGGATTTGATTTACTAGGATTAAAACTAGAAGATACAACAGAACCTTTTGAAGGTGCATGTACTGCAGTGCATCCACTATTAATTGAATCTGCTGTTAAGTTTCAAGCAAAAGCTTCACAAGAATTATTTCCTGCTGGTGGCCCAGTAAAGGCACAGATACTAGGAAATCAATCTGTAGAAAAACAAGAACAAGCTAATAGAGTTCAGAACTTTATGAACTATCAAATAACTGAGCAGATGCCAGAATACTTTGATGAGTTTGAAAGAATGTTATTTCATCTACCATTAATAGGTTCTGCAATTAAAAAAGTATATTATGATGCCGGACTAGAAAGACCAGTATCAGAGTTTGTACCTATTGACCAATTCTATGTTTCTTATTATGCTTCTAATTTAAAGAAGGCAGATAGATATACACACGTTATTTATCGTAATCCTGTAGATATGCAAAGAGATATTGAAGCTGGCATATATGCAGATGTAAATTTACCTACACCTTCTAATCCGTCACAAACAAATTTATCAGAAAAATTAAATACTATTATGGGTATATCACCAACAGCAGATAGTGACCCACAATATGTATTACTAGAACAACACGTACATCTTGACATTCCTGACCCTGAATGTGAAGAAGGTGAGTTTGCTCCTTACATTATTACAGTAGAGGAGGAATCTCGTCAGGTACTAAGTATTCGTAGAAACTATAGAGCCAAAGATGCAAATAAAGAAAAGAGAATGCATTTTGTTCATTACAAATTTGTACCTGGGTTTAGTTTCTATGGGTTAGGTCTTATACACTTCTTAGGTAATCTTACATTAACAGCCACATCAGCTATGCGTAGCTTAGTAGATGCAGGTCAGTTTGCTAATTTACCTGGAGGATTTAAGGCCAAAGGAGTAAGAATGGTGGGCGATAACGAACCTATTGCTCCTGGTGAGTTCAAGGAGGTCGAAGCGACTGGTATAGATTTGCAAAAGGCTATAGTTCCTCTCCCATATAAAGAGCCTTCCTCAGTTCTATATAGTATGCTTGGATTTGTAACTGCTGCTGGTCAGAAGTTTGCAGACAGTACAGAACAAATTGTTTCTGATGCTGCCTCCTATGGACCTGTTGGAACTACTATGGCTTTAATAGAAGCTTCTAGTAAGTTCTTTTCTGGTGTTCATAAAAGATTACATAAATCACAAAGAGATGAATTTAAAATTATTGCAGAAATAGATTATGATTATCTACCAGGAGAATATCCATATGATGTTCCTAATGCAAGTAGAGAAATATTTAGAAAAGACTTTGATGGTGTTGTAGATGTTGTACCGGTTAGTGACCCTAATATACCAAGTAATGCACATAGAATGATGTTAGCTAATATGGCATTACAAATGGCACAACAATCACCACCAGGTATGTTTAATCTTGAAGCATTAAATAGAACAATATTAAATGCTGCTAATATGCCTAACATAGAAGAGATATTACCAGCAGCACCTAGACCACAACCATTAGACCCTGTGTCTGATATAGCTGCTGCAACTAAAGGTATACCTATCTCAGCTTTTCCTGGTCAAAATCATGATGCACACATTCAAGTTAAGATGGCATATTTATCAGACCCAATGAATGGAGCTAATCCTATTATGGCTAGATTAAAACCTATCTTAGAATCTAATATTCAGGAACATACTCTTATGAAATATCAAGAACAAATGAGTGGCACAACAAAACTAATGATGGAGCAAATGCCTCAACAAGCTCAACAACCTTCTGAAATAGAAGCTGTTATGGCTGCAGCAGCTCAAGAAGTTCTTAATGCTAATATGACAATGGGTAAACAAATGTCACCAGAGCAACAACTAGTAGCATTAGAGCAGGCAAAAGTAGAACTTGAAAAAGAAAAGTTAAAACTAGATGCTGCAAAAGAAAATGCAAAGATAGCTATTGAAGCTCAAGGATTAGATATTAAACGTCAAGCTCAAATGCTTGATGCTCAAGATAAAGGATTGACAGCTCAATTAAAAGTTGAAAAATCTAATGCTGATAGAACAAGTAGAGAAGCTTTAAAACAATTAGATGTTATGACAAAGCTTGCTATTGAAGATGAAAAAATACAATTAGAACAACAAAAGATGTTATTTGATTCTGCAAAGAAACAAGCAGATGTAGAACAAAAAGAAGACAAAGACGTACTAAATTTTATTGAGAAATCAAATAAATAATTTCTAGGTATTTATAAATTTCTACTGACTGACCTAGCAGACTTGCCAAGACAGTAGAGTAACAAAGGAGAAGAAAATGGCGAATACAACTTTTAAAGGACCAGTCAGGTCTACAAGAGGTTTTCAAATTGCAACTAGAGATTCGAGTTCAGATGTTGAAACAACTAGAATGAGTTCAGGTATGCCTGACTTAACTGGTTTATCACTTAATGACTTAGCAACTGGTGCAAGTATTACATTAACTGATATGGCATTAAATGTAGTAAACTATACAGGAGCTGCAGCAGCAGCAGTAGCTTTACCTGCAGCAGTAGAAGGTTCAGTTTGTGTTTATGTTCAATCAAAAGAAACAGCAGGTGGAACTAATACTTTAACTTTTAATGCAGCCGGTAGTGATGTTTGGAAAACTGGTTCTGTTATTGAATCAAGAGATAGTAATGAAGTAACATTTGATATTTCTGCAGAGGGTGAAACTCAATTAGTTTTCACACCTGCAAACGCAGCTACAAATTTATTTACTATTGGTAGTAAGATTGCATTTATTTGTTATGAAACAGGTACATGGGATATTGCTGTTGAAATGGGTGGAGACCCAACATTGTTAACAGGTGCATTTGCTTTCGCAGCTTAATGTATGGAAATATTTGACGAAGTATTTAAAGCTTATGATGAGGAAATTTCTCAGTTAAAGGAAACATTAGGTAATGGTTCTGCTGAAGATTATCCTCATTATAGGCAAATGGTTGGTTCTATCACAAGTATAGAATGGTGTAAAAATAATTTAAAACATATAATAAAACGAAGAATGGAGGATGATTAATGCAACAAGTCGCTTTAGGCAAAGCAATGCAAAACAGTTCATGGATATCTGATGATGATACATTAGACCCAGATATATTACCAGAACTGCCAGGATATCATGTTTTAGTTAGACCTATAAGTATTAAGGAAAAAACTAAAGGTGGTATATTATTACCAGGAAGTGTTAAAGATGATATATCTTATTTAACAACAGTTGGTAGAGTGTTAAAGATAGGTAACTTAGCTTATAAAGATAAAGAAAAGTTTCCTGCTGGAGCATGGTGTAAAGAAGATGACTACATTTGTTATGGTAAACATGCCGGACAAAAGTTATTTTATAAAGGAATTAAACTATTATTGTTATTTGATGACCAGATAATAATGAAGGTTGAAGACCCAACACACCTTGACCCAACATTTAATTTAACAAATATGTAAATAAAGGTTGCATTTTCTTGTAAAATGTGGTATAATAATAATAAGCACGTAATACGTTTGTTTCGTGCACAACGGAGAATAAAATGGAAGATAAGTGGAGTGAGATAGAAGTCTCAGAAAATAAAGAAGATAATAAAGTAGAATTTGAAGTAGAAGAAAAAGAAAAGGTTGAGGCAAAACCTGAACCAGAACCAGTTAAAGCAGAAGAGCCTGCTAAAGAAGCACCAAAAGAATTAGATGGTATTGAAACTAAAGGTGCAGAAAAAAGAATTAGACAATTAATACGTCAAAGAAAAGAACGAGATGAGCAGATAAATCAACTCATTCAACAAAATGAACAACTAAAAAGTTCTTACACTACAAAAGAAAACGAGTTTCATCAAGTCAGTAAACTAAATTTAGATGCAACTGAAAAGCAATTAAAAGATAAACTTGAATTAGCTAGAAGTTCTTATGCAGATGCTTTTGAAGCACAAGATAAAGATAAATTATTAAAAGCACAAGAAGCATTAAATGAAGCACAAACTGATTTAAAAAATGTAGCAGCAACAAAAAGCAGATTTACTGAACAACCAAAAGAAAAAGTACAGCCTGCACAACAACCAGTGCAACAACCAGTACAAGCTGACCAAAAAGCAATAGATTGGCAAGCTAATAATGATTGGTTTGGTAAAGATAATGTTATGACTGCTTCAGCTTTAGCAATAGATGCTGAATTAAAGAATGAAGGTTATAATCCTACGGATGAAGATTTTTATTCAGAAATTGATAATAGAATTCGTGCAGCTTTTCCCAATAAGTTTGAGAGTAAGCCAGCACAAACAGAACGCACTGATGGTTCGTCATCACCATCTCAAGTAGTTGCAGGAGGGTCACGTTCCTCTCCTAACCCAAAGAAAGTTAAATTATCTCAAGAAGATGTTCGACTTGCTAGTAAATGGGGAATACCACTTGAACAGTATGCTGCCGAAAAGATGAAGGTAACTAAATCTGAAGGTGACTATACAACAATTAATATGCAACGTGGAGGTAAATAATGACACGAAATAATGTACGTAGTTCTCAAACCAGAGAAACCAACGAAAGAGCACAAAAAGATTATGTATTTGAAGAACCATCTATAACTAACATCCCTGATGTAGTTACTGAGAAGTTTAAAAATTCAGGCATGACCTTGGGCTGGCTTCGTATCGATTTAAAAGATAAAGAAGATTATCAAAATATCGGTAAGAAACAACAACAAGGCTGGGAATTTGTGACTCCAGAGGAGGTACCTGAAATGGGAGCAACTTCTATCGTAAGGAAGGAAGGTCGCTATGCTGGTGTAGTCTGTCGTGGAGACTTAGCATTAGGTAAAATACCTACGTTTAAACTAGAAGCGAAAAAAGCACATTACTTAAAGAAGTCTGGTCAGATGATGGATGCTGTTAATCAACAATTAATGAATCAATCAACTTCTCAGATGCCTATAAGTAATACAAGTAAAAGTTCTGTTACGAAAGGAAGAAGACCTTCGTTTCAGGATTAATTTTTTAATCAACTTTTTTTTATTTAAGGAGAATTATAATGGCTACAACTTTTAATCCATTTGGTTTTCTCCCTGCTCGAAAAAGAGATGGTCAGCCGAACAGTGAAGGTTACGGACAGATAGTACAACCTGTTTCCAACTCAGCTATCGCTATAACAGCCCTTCTTCCAAATAATATATTTGCTGGAGATTTGATTGTTATTGATACTGGTGGAACTATAACACCTTTAGCTTCAACATCATTGAAGCCTTCTGGTGTTTTCCAAGGATGTCAATATGTAGAAAATGGAGAGCCAAAATTTTCTAGATATTTTCCTGGTGGAACATGTGTTACTGATGTCAAACTTCATGTCATTACAGACCCTGCACAAACTTATTACGTACAAGCAGACTCTACTTTATCGGATGGAGAGATTGGTATCGTAAATAGCTATACAGCTACTGTTAGTGGAGCTGCTGCTGGTAGCACACTTACAGGACAATCAAACTATAGATTAGTAGGAGCTCCAGTTGGAGTTGCTGTCGAAATAGGTGCACATGCAAGAGTTGTTGGTAGAAAAGACTTAGATGGCGATTCTGTCAATGGTAATGTAACTGATACTGACCAATACCCAATTGTTGAAGTTTATTTAAGTGGACACAGAAGTAATTTTGTGAAAGCTCAAGTTTCAACATCTGTATAATAACTAGGAAAGGATAATATAAAATGGCTATAAATAGAGCTGCTATTAGTAAAGAGCTCCTTCCTGGATTGAATGCAGTCTTTGGAATGGAGTATGGAGAAGTTAACAATGAACATGAGCCTCTATATGATGTAGAGAACTCAGACAGGTCTTTTGAAGAGGAAGTCCTCTTTACAGGATTTGGTACTGCCCCAACTAAACTAGAAGGTGCTGCTGTATCTTTTGATAATGCAAGCGAAAGTTATGTCGCTAGATATCAAAATGAAACAATCGCACTTGCTTTTGCAATTACAGAAGAAGCAATGGAGGACAACCTCTATGACACTTTTTCAAAGTTAAGAGCAAAAGGTTTAGCAAGAGCAATGGCAAATACAAAGCAACAGAAAGCTGCTTCAGTTTTCAATAATGCTTTTACTGCTGGTGCTACTGCTATTGGTGATGGACAGGCTTTTATAAGCACTGCTCACCCAGTAGTTGTTGGTGGAACACAAAGCAATTATGCAAACAATGGCACTAATGCTGACTTATCTCAAACTACACTTGAAACATCTTTAATACAAGTACAACAACTTAAAGATGATAGAGGTATTTTGATTGGAGCAGGAGCAGTATCATTACACGTACCTAACGAATTAATCTTCGTTGCTGATGTAATTTTAAACACCCCAGGTACAACTGGAAGTGCAGACAATGACATCAACAGTTTAAAGAACATGGGACTAGTTCCTAATGGTTTCTTTGTAAACAGAAGATTCAATGACCCAGATGCGTATTTCATAAAAACTGACGTTCCAAATGGTACTAAGATGTTCACTAGAACACCTTTACAAACTAAAATGGAACCTGATTTTGATACCGGAAACATCAGATTTAAAGCAAGAGAAAGATATTCTTTTGGTGTATCTGACTGGCGAGGGTATATCGGAAACCCAGGAGTCTAATAAAATTATGGGAAGGTATGAGTTACTCTGCCTTCCTATACTAACATTAAGGAATTAAAATGTCAACAAACATTACGTCAAAATTTATACAAGGAACTGGAGTAGCTGTTACCACACAAGGTGACACACGAATTTTAGCAATACATGCTTACTCAACAGTTAATGGTACTATTGATATTGAAGACTCTAAAGGAAGTAAAATTAAGTTTCAAGTTCCGGCAAGTGGGCAAGCAGATATTTATATAGGAGAACTTGGTATTAGATGTAGAGGAACAGTAAGTGTTTCTACACCTGGTGCTAATGGTGGTATAACTTTAATAGTAGGATAATACATGCCCTCGTATTCGTTTTTAAAAACAGATTTAATAAATACTACAGAGAATGATTCTAGTGAATATGAATCACAAATATCTAATATTGTAGAAAGAGCTGAAAGTAGATTAATGAAAGAACTAGATGATTTTGGTTTAGATAATTATTCTAGTTTTAGTTTTACTGCAGGAGACCCTATAGTAACAGTACCAGAAGGTACATTAGTAGTTAGAAATGTAAACTATAAAACAAGTGCTTCATCTAATATAACACCATTATTACAACGAACATACGAATATGCAATAGATTATTTTCCTCATGCAAGTGCATCAACAGGAACACCAAGATACTATTCAAGAAAAAATAACACAGAAATTTATGTAGTACCTACACCAGCTTCAGCATTAACTGGTGAGATACAAACTACAAAAAGACCTTTAGCATTATCTAGTGCTACAGGAACAAGTGCTACCACATCAAACTATTTTAGCGAGTTTTGTTATAATGCTTTATTTGATGCATGTATGGTAGAGTCAATGATATTCATGAAGAACTTTTCTTTAGTTCCTACAATGGAACAAAAATTTCAAGGTTCTATTAACTCATTAAGAAATCAAGCTAGAAGAACTAGAAGAGATGATATGCAAACTCCAGCTAATCCATTAGGTGGTCCAACACCAGTAATGAAAAATTCAGACTAATGAGTATTAGTAGAAGTAATATAAACTTACAAGTAACAAGAGGCAATAATATGAAAAATTTAAAAGATGTACCTGCAGGTAATAAAGGTAAAGGTTTAAGTAATCTACCTACAGGAGTAAGAAATAATATGGGATTTAAAAAAAAAGGTGGTAAGGTTAACAAAGGAGCTTTTGTTGCAGGTGCTATAGGAGCTGGTTTAGGAATGGGAGCTGTTAAAAATAAATCAAAAGTTAAACCACCAAAAGGAGAAGTTGTAAAAGGTAATACTGATTCATTAACTGGTAAAATTGTACCTCCAAAAAAATCAGTTAAAGAAAAAAAAGCTATAAAAAGAAAAGGTGGAGGCATGGCCTATCAGTTATATGGTGGTACAGTTTCTAATAATGGTAATCAGTTTGTACAATCTTTTTATGATAAAGGAAATTAATAATGTCACAGTCATTAGAAGATTTAGTAGAACAGTTTAGAGAAGAAGGTCTATCTGAAAGTGAAGCTGTTAAAGCTGCAAAGAAAAGATTCTTACAAGAAACAAAAGCTAAATCAAAATCACGTATGCAAGTAGCTGATAAAAAATCATATAATAATT
>CERP01000009.1_pt1 | contig 10680 bp, 15 predicted proteins | sample 530801 | NCBI WGS metagenome assembly CERP01 (sample SAMEA2620991, study PRJEB7988) | marine metagenome | biome: marine biome (ENVO:00000447); feature: surface water layer (ENVO:00002042); material: "saline water (ENVO:00002010), including plankton (ENVO:xxxxxxxx)" | depth 5 m | reverse complement strand
TATTGCTCCATTTTCCCAATCTTCCCATACTTCTACTTTGTATAGGTAACCAGGATTATTATTTAATAACCACTCTCCAATATCTTCGCAGCTCATTCTGCCGAATTCTAATATATTACCACTAAAATTAGTTCGTAATTGTTTTTTTAATCTTCGTTGCATTAAAATAAACTCTTCGTCTCTATCTGTATGGCTTACTTTTGCATAACAACGAAACCCAAACATATGTCTATGTCTATCGGATAAAAATCCTACTTCTGGAAATATTTCTTTAGCATCCGGCCAATTATGAAAACCTTCTAAACTAAACGATACTACTACGCTGTACTTCATCTGCAATTAACTTTTTAAATTTAGTTGTGGACCAACCATGATCTCTATTAATATATTGTACTTTGATATTTAAATCATCACCGGTAAATGATTTACCAATATAATCATCGCCTAGGAATCTGATATCAACCGGTATTTCTGTTAATAATTCATATAATTCTGACTCCACTGTATATGTCTTAACTTCATCTATTTGAATCAATGAGTTTAAAATCATACATCTATCAAATACTGATAATATTGGTTTACATTTATTAGGTCTTTCAATAGTAGGATCTGTATGTAATAATACTATTAAATGATCACAATGTTTTTTACATTCTGCGAATAAGTGTATATAGCCAGGGTGCATCACATCAAAGTTACCGGCTATAACACCTATACCCATTTTCATATTTTTCTTATACTGTTTCATCGAATTTATAATTATCCGGATTGATATGCATCATGTTGCATTTCGTAACTTGTGATACACGATACCAACCAGCATCTATACTTAATGTATCGGTATCTTTAAGATTCTGTACTACTTTATTTTGTATTCTGTATATAATGTGGCATCTGTTAAATAAGTCTACTGGGATATGATCAAATGTTATTATATCTGCTTCTATAGTAACTACAGAATTGGTTGTATCTAATATTTTACGAATTGCATCTATTTCTGGAGAATTATCTTTTATTAAACCTTTAATAGATTCTTTCATATATTCAACCGTAAAATAATAGTGAGGATAATCAGATAATGATTTTACATCAATACCATTACCTAATTCTCTAACAAAGAAAGTCATGATATCTGCATATCTACCTTCTACTTCTTTACCACGCCATTGCTGTTTTCCGTACATATAACTTTTTTATTTATAATAAGGAATTTATCTACATTATCCAACCTATTGTGCAGTAAAAAAGTGCTAACATTTCTGCTAGCACTCTGAATATTAATTATATATAAATCTAAAAACTAAAAAACTTTTGCATATTATTATTATCTGGCAATTTGCCCCAATTCAATGCAGAATAGAAATCATCCATCTTACCTCGAAGTTCTCTGTCAAATATCTTGTTACGATCAATATACATTTCACAAAACTCTTGAATTTGTTTTGGATCTTGATATCCTCTTAATGCAATAGTGTCAAATCCATATGGATTATTTTTAAGATATGCCCATTTCACTTTTTCTCCGTTAAGTATAGGATCAACATCTTTAATTTTAAATACTTCTAATAAATCATTATAATTAATTGCTGATTTAACATGGGCAGGAGTACCTAACATATAACCAGATAGGGTTTGTCTACCTTTTGTGTATTTAGATATTTCTTTAACTCCTGAATTCTTCATTACATTTAAAATCTCAGAATTTTGTATGTTTTTCTTGAATTCTAAAATCATATCAGATGTTTTAGTCTTATCATAACCTTTTAGAACATACCACAATGTTTCTTTCATGATTTTTTTGAAATCTTCTGGGAAACTGGATCTAACTACGTCTAATCCTTTGATATCTAATTTATCAGTAGGTTTACCTTCCTTAAAGATTACCCATTGTGAATAACGCTTCTTTGCTATCCAAATACCAGATTTAGCAACATATTCCTGTTTAATTTGGAAACGATGTGATTCTGTATTATGAAATACTTTAGCATAACGGTCATACATTTTATTTACTAAACCCTGAACCTCAGAAGCAATTGCGTTAGTCTGATTAATCATGAATTGTTCATCCGTTTTATCATAATTAGGATAACGCTTTTCTATCAATGGCAATGAACTAACAAATGTTGAATCTGTGTCTGTATAAAAAGCAAAATCTGCTTTGTCACCGGTAGCATTAATAAAATGATCTTGTCCTACTTCTTTCTGATAATGATTGTTAATAACCTTAGCAGAAAACTTAATTACACTTTGACCTACCGATGTAATTGCACCTGCATTATCTAAATCATGAAAACGGAATGTCTTGAGACCTAATACTCCATAAAATGAATTTAATAATACTTTTTGTGTTAATTGTAATGCATCATAAAACTTATATTCCTCAGATCCTACTTCATTTTCATCACGTTTATTTTTATATTCAACACGTTCACTAAACCATTTTTCTAGAATAGTTGGTAAGAATCCTTTTTGATTGGTTCCGTATACCGTACCATTACTTGCGACAGTATAATTATTTTCAGATAACCATGTTTTAACATCTTCAATAACAGATCCATCATTTAAGTATACCTGAGTCGGTTCTGGTTTTAATAAACATTCTTGATTCCATTTTGTTATTACTCCAATTTTAGTTTCTGGAGAGATATTCAAACTCATAATAATACTAGGATATAATGATGTTAAATCTAAATCATATATCCATTCATATAATCCAGGAATGGGAGGCATAACATATGCACCCGCTAATGCATCTTGAGCAGTTTCTTCTTCAATGAATCTGAATTGTTTATTTGGTGCAACAAATCCGTTTCTTTTTAAATCTACAATAGCCGCGCCATCTAGATATTTAGATGCATAATACACATCTTCATATGGAACGTGACCTTTATGGCATATTGTTCTAGCTAAGTTTATTAATTGAAGCTTTTCATCCATTTCATAAACAAGATCGACGTCAGTCATGTTATATTCAACAAACTTATTAATATCCGTTAAGAATAAATTATATAAATCTCCCTCATATTCAATCTTACCTCTACCTACTTCTTTTTTAGCAACGGTGTCTAATCGATAATTAGGTAATTCTGTATATGTAAAGTTTTTATATAATTTAATATAATCTAAACTTGATACCCCAAAGATCTTCCATTTTTCTTTTTTAGGATTATAATCTACAATTCCTACTGGACTAAACTTTTTAATAGATTGTGAACCTAATACTTTTTTACATCTACCTAGCAAATAAGGAATATCATATCCGTCTGTATTCCAACCTGTTATAATAGTAGGTTGTATCTCAGCAAATAAATTAATAAAACGCATTAATAAGTTAGATTCGTTATCAAATACCTCAACTGTATAAGAATCAGACTCAATTACGTTCTTATCTAGTGCTTTGTGTTCATCTAATACTAGTACTCGTCTATCTTTACCAATTTTATCATGGTATGCTATCGATGTTATTTTTGTTCGTACATCTTGTGTATTACCATATCCGTGTTCATCGCGTTCTGACTCAATATCAAAAAATAATTCTCTATGGCCTTTAGAAACCATGTCCGATTCATAATATAAATCAATAAGAGTTCGAACTTCTTCATTTAAGTCAGATTCATATGAATTTGGATTATCTTTTATATTTTCATTAACACGACGCAGTCTAGTGCCATTCAATGAAACATATTCGCCAGTTGAATCTGGCAAGTAACCATATGGGCGGAAATGAAAGGATTGTTGTCCTAATTCATCGTCCCATACATACATTGTATTTGTTTTTCTATGATATGCTATATTCTGATATGCCATTATATTTTATATACGTGTTTTTCGTTACGTTTCAAACCAAAATTATCAAATCCATATCCAATTAACCATTCATCGCCTATTTCAAAGCCATAAAAGTCAGATAGCTCTCTTCCTCCTTTTCGTTTAAATAACGTAACTGTTTTTACTTCAAGTGGTTGTTTACTATTAACCATATGCAATGCTTCCATGATAGTTTCACCAGTATCACATATATCGTCGATAATATAAACCATTTTACATTTAAGGTCTATTTCTATATCTTTAGTAACAGTGATACCGTTTGAATTATCTTGTCCTGTATATGATTTTAATCGAATAAAATCAATTTCAGCATCTACCTTTAATGTTCTAGCTAAATCTGAAAAGAAATGCACAGATCCATTTAAAATACATATTAATACCGGAGGTAATATGCTAGAACTTTTTTTATAATCTGATTCTATCTCACGTGCTAGTGATTTTAGTCTGCGTTTAATACGCCTTGATGAAACTAGTTTTTCCATAATCTAAAAATTGCAATACTATTAATAAAAATAATAATTATACTCAAAAACATATGACTATAGTTTGTTATTAATAAATCATATGCAATCCACCCTAAATCGCCGAGTATCCAAATAATTATTGCTAATACTCTAGCACCAGATGCATTAGCCCCGAACCCAATTAGGACTAATACAGTGCTTACCCATCCTAATAAACTAGCCAACATTTACCATCGAAATTTCAGATTCTCTAACTAAGATATATTCTTCTCCTTCGATACTAAGTTTAGTCGATTCATTAATTTTAGTTGACGGTAAAATGACATCGTCACCTACATTAACTGATAAAGGAATTTTATTATCTCCCGTATAAGCAAATAATCCATCTCCTACTGCAACTATAGTTGCTTTAGCAAAATTATATGAATCTTTCATCATGATAATTCCACTTTGTGTCTTTTGTGATTCTTTGTGTTCTTTTAACAATACTTGATCTGCAATTGGTTTCCAATTCATAACTTATTTCAATTTAATTATTTTAATAATTGTTTTACTGCGTCTACTGTAATAGTAGTTCCTACTAATTTACCTACCATTTTATCGCCTTCTAATGCTAATATAGTAGGTATACTTCTAATACTGTATTTTGTAGCAATAGCAGGTTGTGCATCAATATCGATATATGTAATTGATAATCCTGATTTTTTTAATTGTGGTTTAATAACTTTACATGGCCCACACCATTCTGCTCCTAAATATATTAACGTTTTCATTTTTCTTCCTCATTAAATGATGTTAATAATGTTTCTATTTGTTCAATTGCATCATAATCATTTGTAGTTTGATTAATTTTTTCTACAATTTCCTGTGCAAGTTCTCTATACTCCTCTTTCAATGTCATAACTATTATTAATATATTATTTTATATTTCAATATCCAAATTAATATTTATTATATTTTTTATCATATGCAGTTTACACTCCGCGGAGGTCATCGTACGCTATAATATGGTCTCTTCCTGTCATGTTGTATCCATGTTCGGCGACCATTTCAAAAACAATTGGATACATTTTAATTAACTCTTCACGCGTATCTCCCGCAGGCATAACATATGTTTTGTCTTTAGGAATATTCATTTTAACACGGAAGTCTTCTATTTCTTTTAAATTTTCTGCAGTACCATCCCATACTGGTTTATAATGATAATCTGAGTGATAATCTAATGTTTGTCGTATTGCATCATAATTCAATCTAAATTTATTATGCTGTCTAACCATTCTCTCGTCCACTGTTTGGCCTTGTGGTGTCTTAGTACCCAGAACGGGAACGCTATTATTAAACTTAGGACTAAGACTAATGAGGCCGATAGGATAATCGGTGTTAATATAATGAGAACCTTCAGTCTCAATAGTAATAAGAATATTTCTTTCATTTGCAAAGTGTGTTAATTCATTTACTAATGCTGCGTGCATTGTCGGAGATCCTCCAGTTAACATCATTTCTTTTACATGAGGATTTTCGTCATATATTTTAACAATGTCATTAAAACTAAATTTACCTTTTTCTGGATGTATACTAGTATACCAACTATCACACCAACCACCTTTGCCGAAATAACATCGATGTGTACAACCCGTTGTTCTAATAGCAATAGTCGGTCGGCCGAATCTACTACCCTCACTCTGTACACATCGATATACTTCTACTATCGGTAATGTTTTATTATAATCTATAATTCTATTCATTATATAACTCAATTAAAATGGCAATTCATCTTCGTCAATTGGAGCAGGCGTAGTTTCTGGGACTGTGTCTGTAGGTATTCTTTCAATTTCATTAAAATAATGATCTAGAAATAATTTATCATATGTCATTATCTTACCACTATATCTTGATGTATTCACTTCCTGTGCATCTATATGAGCACCCATTTTCTTTGCATATTCATATACGCGCTGGCCTGTACCATGTAGTGGTGTCTGATTACCGCAATATTCAAATACAGACATCATCACATTATCTGATTTATTTTGATTCAATTTCTCTTCTTTAATTGGTGTCGAAAAAATCTCATAACGAAATCCGCCTTCTTCCCATGCGGTAACTAATCTTTTATCCATAACTTATTTATTTATTTTATTTATTCTTGATAACTTGCTGAATTTCTTTCGTGTTCGTATACTTCTACTTTAGCTGCTCTAACACGACCATTTGTTTCTGAATCTAAAAAATTATTGATAACATTATATAGATATTCTGCAAATCTTTCGCAACCTACTCCTGGGAGTATTCTTAATTGAATTATTTCTAATCGATCCATTTCTTTGAATAAATCTAATTGTGGATCATTTTCTGATATAACCGTGGTATGATCTAATAACCAATCAAAAAATTTCTTAGGAGCCATGCCATTAATTTTATTTTTAGCTCTTTTCATACCACCGAAATCAAATACCCAATTCCTATGATCTAATTCTCCTTCGAACCAAACTCTAAATGATACTGCATATCCATGTAAAAATCTGCAATGCGTTCCGTCAGCTTTCCATTGTCTGAAACATGTTGAATAACCGTCGAATAATTTTGTTGATGTAAACTTACCCATATTTTATTTATTATTAGCTATAGTTAAAAATTCTTTACGAGCGTCCGGATCTGTCTTAAAACATCCTCCCATTTTACTTGTTACTGTATCTGAGTTTACATCTTGTATACCTCTAGATTTTACGCAATAATGTGATGCTTCGATAATTACGCCAATATCTTCTGTTTCTAAAATATAACTTAAAGCATAATAAATTTGCTCTGTTAATCTTTCTTGTATTTGCGGTCTTTTCGAAAAGAATTGAACTATTCTATTTAATTTACTTAACCCTAATACTTTATTTTTTGGTATGTAACTAATATGACAATTTCCATCAATTATAACAAAATGGTGTTCGCAGTTAGACTGGACATTGATATTTCTTTCAATAACCATTTCATCATAATTCATTTTATTGTCAACTGTAGTTGCTTTTGGAAAATATTTATAATCCAATCCGAAAAATATTTCATTTACATACATTTTAGCAACACGCTTTGGCGTATCGACTAAACTATCATCATTTAAGTCTAAACCCAATACATGCATGATGTCAGTAAATTTACTTTCAATTTCTGAAATTTTCTCTGATTCAGATAATCCGTTATCTACCATTGGTGTTTCTACACCTTTTTCGATTAAAAACTTTTTTACTTCTAAGCCTAATTTCGAATCTGTTTTCATATATTTATTTCTTTTTATTTATAATATAGAATAATATTATTTTAAATCCAAATTATTATTGCCCTTTTCATGTTTAGGGAAGTATGGACAGTGCCGACATCCATTGCCACAACAATATCCACGTCTTTTATGATATTCTTCAGTCATCACTCGATAACCATTTTCATAATAAAAATCAGTAGGAAGGAGCTTATCCTTTAAGATAAACTCCTTTACAAATAAATCCCTGACCCAATCAGATTTCATTATTTTTTTCCTTCTTCTACACTTGCTTTTTTATAAGGTGTAATTAGTTTTTTTAAATCTCCGATTTGCTTTCTAGCAACTCCTTGTGATTTTTTTGTTGTACCATTGTGTTGAGTTTCAAACTCTGTCCACATTTCTTTCATTGCTTCGAATAACTCTTGTTTACTCATTGTTAACCTTTATTTATTTATTATTACTTATTTAATTTCACACGCACCGCCGGCGCAAGCTAACTCGCCTGATAGATCCGTGTTATCATCTAATTCTACAATTTTTGTTAAATCGATATCTGTTAAAGATTTCATCATTTCATTATATGTTTCTTCTGTACAATCTTCAAAAGGAGCTTGAGTATATGTTCCTCCATTATATGGTAATACAGATAATCCATTATAATGTTCTCTGTTATTCCACATCCACTCACCAGCTAATTCCCATTCATCTTCTTTCAATGAAACTGTTGCTGATACGTTATGTGTATTTTGTCCTTTTCTATGACCTGGTTTAACCCATTTCAAATGAACATCTTTAATTCTATCTAATAATTGGAAAGGAGATTCTGTTCTTAAAATAGCTCCTTCTGGTGCTTTTTGTGGTACTGATATAACTGCAGTATCATGTGGTCTAAAATATTCATCTTCGATTAATTCTGGATGATTTTCTATTAAATATGTGTAAATAGCTTCATTTTTACCAACTCTTACTCTTCTGATATAATAATCATTGTGCCATGCATGAATGCCTGATGAAGTACCTAATGCTAATGATGTTGTTCCTGCAGGCTTAACTGTTGTTGTACGAGCTGATTTATTAATACCAATTAATTCAGCAACTCTAACATTTTCTTCTTTTACAATGTTTGATGCTTCAGTCATATCATAACCTAATACAGTACCGGAACCGATACCTGTCATTGATACGCCAATTAAAGCGTCTTTTTCAGTTGTTCTTTTCCAAACTGGTCTTAAATAATGAAAATCAGTGTATCCTGCTTGTAATGTTCCAATAAATGCTGCTGCTTTTACTCTGTTATTAAAGTCTTCTTGTGATTTAATATCTGACGCATTTACCTCACATAAGTTACAAAATTGAAAAGGACGAAGTGCTATCTCACAACATGGGTTAGTTCCCCAATCTTTGTCATTTGTTAAATAGATACCAGGTTCTCCTGCTCCAGACATTTCAACACGTTTCCAAAGATCCTTAAAGAACTCTTTAGTTAATTTATGACGCATTAATACTGCTGAATTATTGGATCTACCTCTTTGCGGATTTAATTCCCACCACGATCCAGCTTTACATGAAATCATTTCTTCATCATCTGCAGAAAATAATGAGATAAGTGCAGCTCTTCTAATACCACCTGCTAATACAGCATCTGCAACGTGGCAAACCATATCATGTGCTTCCAATGGCGTTAATTTATCTCCATCTTCTTTGCTATCTAAAATTCCTTGAAGCTTAATTAAGCATTCTTTCAATGGCTGAGGCCCTGGAGCTTTACCGCCTGATGTAATTAATCTAGCACCTTTAGGTCTAATATCAGAAAAATCAAAATTTAATGTTGTTCCTCCTGAAAAATATGACTTTAATAAAATTTTAACTGCATCTGCCCAACCTTCAATTGAATCTGCAATTAAATATCTTCTGTTTTTCTTAGGATTCGGTTTCTTAATCTCAGGTAATTTTTCTACATGATGTTTTTGTACCGAATATCCTACTCCTGTACCACCTAATAATAAAAACATTGCTTCTGAGAATGATCTGTAATCATCAATTGGTAGATATGCACAGTTATAAACTCTATTTGGAGAAATTTCAATTGGCTTTCCGCCAAATTGTAATGATCTCATCGATGGTAATATTTTTTTATCATAAACCATTTGATATGCATTTTCAATTTCAGTAGTTAACTGAGGATATTTCTTTAAATGCATTTGTTTGTTTCTTGTAACTAACTCTTCCCAAGTTTCTCTTCGGTTCAATTCTGGTATGTATTTCGCATACTTCATGTAAACTGTAATTTCGCTTAAGATTTGATTTGAAATTTCCATAAATAATTCCTTTAATATTAATAAAATGTTTTAAGGCAAAAAAAGGTCCGGTGTTTTCTAATACCGAACCCAATTTTGGTATTAATAAATATAACCACTATCCTAAACTTCCGCCCAAATCTTTAAATTTTTGTGCCAAACTTTGCTTCATTATATTTTCGCCGGTTTTCATAGTCTTCGTTGTTTCTTTACCTTGTGATGTTTGTGGTTCAAAGAATTGGAATTGACCGTTATTAGTATTAATCTTACTTGGAAGAGTAACACCATCTGGCCCAAATCTGTTTTTAATAACATGTCCTCTACCCGTACCTGACATCTTATCTTCGACTTTTCTGGAAAGTGACATTAAGAAATCAGAAACCATTACTTTACCATATGATGACGCAATTTTGTCAGCTTCGATAATATCTTCTTCTAATGCAGATCGACCTGCTTGCGATGCTGTCCATATTGGTAAATCATATTCACCAGCCATACCACGCAATTCTTCGTATAACTCTTCTAATGCTTCGTGTTTATCTTTTCTTGTATTAATTTTCAATAGATCCGCATAATCCACGATAATAACATCTGGTTTACGTCCTAACATGATAGTTTTTTCAATATGAGCTTTTAAACCCATAACACCTACTGACTTTGTGGGAAAGTATTTAACCACCAAATCACCACGTATACTGCTAAGTTTGGCTTCGATGTCTTCTTGATAATTTTTCAAGTTTTGTGCGTGTATACCTGTTAAAACCGAGTCATATCGTTGCCCTACATAGTTTTCATTTAACTCTAATGTATAATGTATAACTGTCTTGCCGGCTTTTACTGC
>CERP01000340.1_pt1 | contig 10705 bp, 9 predicted proteins | sample 530801 | NCBI WGS metagenome assembly CERP01 (sample SAMEA2620991, study PRJEB7988) | marine metagenome | biome: marine biome (ENVO:00000447); feature: surface water layer (ENVO:00002042); material: "saline water (ENVO:00002010), including plankton (ENVO:xxxxxxxx)" | depth 5 m | reverse complement strand
AAGCTAGGTGTAGATAACTTTATAGGTAGCGGTGTTGAAAAAGGTATTGCAAAAGCAGGTACTTTCCTTAAAGGTTTAGGCGGAAAATCCGCAGGGACTCCCGTAATTACAGGAACTATGTATGATGCAGCAGCTAAAACGGCAGCAGCCAAAGCGGCAGCAGTTAAAGCGGCAGCTATGCCAACACTAAATACGGCAGGGTTAACTATAAAGCCTGCTATTTCTTCAGTATCTGGTATGGGTGCAGGAACAAGTGTGAGTGGTATGACAGGTTCAGGAAGTGGCTTACTAAATAGCTCTGCTGCAGGTAGTAAAGCTCTTGGCATAAAAGGCCTACTAACAAAAGGCGGGAAAATTGGTGTGGCACTAGCCGCTGCTTATGGCATATTTGATGGTGTATTTAGACAGCCTAAAAGTGCCGGAGAGCAAGCAAGTATTTATCAAAGAGAACTGGGCACGAAGCGTTTAAAAGACCAAGGCTTTTTTGCATACAAAGAGGCTATTGAAAGTTTTACTGGCATGGACTATGGAGATTATATTAAAAGCATAACTCCCCCAAGAAGTCCATATCAAATGGCTACAGACAATTTGCCTAGAACCGATGACGGTTTTCAAGAAGAAGAAATGTTAATGAATTATTATAAGGATACTGCTCGTGGTCAAAAAGAAATGTCAGACTTTTATGCTGCAAATCCTGAGTTCTTTACGCCAACAGGTGAAAGAGTATTCCCGGAAGGTCCTCTAGGAGACATACAAAGAGCAGCACAAGAGTATCGTCTGTCAGGCGGTAAAAGTGGACTGTCACCAACTATGATAGTAAATCAAATGGCTAAAGATGAAAAATTACTAGACGCTATGTCAAACCATCCTGAAGCTTTTAAAGAAGCTATTGCAGCGGGTAGTCAATATGTAACAGAAGAAGACGTAGCTGAAGTAGAAAAAAATCTTCAAGAAGATACAGAAGAAATTGTTTAGCTAGAAAGTATTCTAAACTGTCTACCAAGGAAGGTATTACAGTTAGACAACGTGAACTAACGACACGATATTCGTTAGATTAACTGGCTTACCCACCCCCCTCAACCGGCTACGGTGGCCCCATAAGGAGTAAGAAAATGGCAGAATCTGCTATTATGGCTGAAGAAATACAGTCACCTAAAAAAGTTGCGTTTGCAAATCGTAAATATACTAACGAAGAAAAACGCAAAATGGAAGAAGAAGAACTAGAGCAACTAATTAAAGAGCAGCGTGGCGAAACGGAAGAAACAGCTACAGACACAAAAGAAGTTGCGGAAGAAGCACAAGAAGCTGAACCCACTAACGCAGAAGAAAAGACATTTAAAAAGCGTTATGGTGACTTGCGAAGACACACTCAAGAAAAAGAAAAGAAATTTCAGTCAGAGCTAGACGAGCTTAAAAAACAGCTAGACAGTGCCACACGTAAAGAGATAAAACTTCCTACCTCTGAGGAAGACTTAGAAAAATGGAGTGCAGAGTATCCAGATGTAGCAGCAATCGTTGAGACTATTGCCATTAAAAAAGCTAAAGAGCAATCAAAGGCTTTAGAAGGCAGAATAAAAGCAGTAGACGAAATGCAGTACAATGCACAAAAAGAAAAAGCAGAAGCAGAGCTTATACAATTACACCCGGACTTTGGGGAAATTCGTGACAGTGATGACTTCCACACTTGGGCAGAAGAACAACCGCAATGGGTTCAGAACGCCTTATATGAAAATGATAATGATGCTAGGTCTGCTGCAAGAGCAATAGACTTGTATAAAGCCGATAAAGATATTACAACTAAAAAATCTTCTACTGGCAAAGATGCAGCAAAATCAGTTAACTCTCGTAACAGTCGTAGTAAACCTCAAGATAATGAGTCGTCTACATACTTACGTGAGTCTCAAGTTCACAAGATGTCTCCTCAAGAATATGAGAAGAAGTCTGATGAAATTATAGAAGCTATCCGTAGTGGAAAGTTTATCTATGATATGTCTGGTTCAGCCAGATAAAAAGTGTTGACAAATAGTTATGTGTAAGTATAACTAGAGACACTTAGGTGTACCTGTGTTGCGCGACATGGGTACACTTAGTACCGCAAACAATCTCAGTCTTACGGATTACCTGACAAGCATGGCCCGTTGAATATTTGGTTGGCCGACTAAATACAATACGCACCCATAGTAACTCAGCCTCCTATATAGTCTGGTGAGTTTGCATCTGTTAAATAACCCGTCCAATTCCGGACAAAACTACCAATCTAGGAGAAACTATTATGGCTTTTAATTCAGCCTCTGGTTATAACAATCTTCCTAACGGTAACTTTTCTCCCGTTATTTACAGCAAACAGGTGCAACTTGCTTTCCGCAAGGCCGCTGTTTGTGAAGCAATTACCAACAATGATTACTTTGGTGAAATTGCTGCAATGGGTGATTCCGTTAAGATTATTAAAGAACCGGAAATCACAGTAAAGGCTTATGAGCGTGGTACAACTATCACACCACAAGACCTTGACGATGAAGACTTCAATCTAACTATCGACAAAGCAAACTACTTTGCATTTAAAGTCGATGACATTGAAGAAGCACACAGCCACGTAAACTTCCAATCACTTGCAAGTGACCGTGCTGCGTACCGTATCGCTGACCAATTTGACCAAGACGTTCTTGGCTATCTTGCCGGCTTTAAACAATCTGCCCTACATGGTTCTGCAGACACCGCTAACGATGTTGTTAATGGTTCTAAAGCAGTATCAACTGCAGGTTCAGATGAATTACTTGCAAGCATGAAATTGGATGCTAGCGACTTTAACAGTGGTACTGGCGGAGAAGCTATTGCTATCCTTCCACGTACAGGTTCAGGTGCTGCTCCAACTAACGCAGGTGATGCAAACCCACTACAAGTTATTGCTCGTATGGCCCGTAAGCTTGACCAACAAAATGTTGACTCACAAGGTCGTTGGCTTGTTCTTGACCCAGTATTCATCGAAGTATTAAAGGACGAAGACTCTCGTCTATTTAATGCTGACTTCGGTGGTTCAGGTCTATTGAACGGCATCGTTAGCGATAACATTCATGGTTTTACTGTGTACTCATCAAACAATCTACCATCAGTAGGTACTGGTTCTTCTTTCGCAGGAACAAACAGTGCAGTTAACTATGGTGCTATTGTTGCAGGACACTCTTCTGCTGTTGCAACTGCAGAGCAGATTAATAAAACTGAAACGTACCGTGACCCTGACAGCTTTGCTGACATTGTTCGTGGTATGCATTTGTATGGCCGTAAGATTCTTCGCCCTGAAGGTCTTGTGAATGCCATCTATCACTTAGCATAAGAGGAGTTGAGATATGACTGCATATACAGCCGCTGATAACGTAGCCCGTGGGAATGATGCCCGTGGTCGTAAGCCTTATCTAATTCAAAACACTCTTGACATTGCTGCACAAATTGCAGTTAATGGTGCTGACTATGGAGCCGGTGACACAGAAACAATGCTTAATGTACCAAAAGGTACAGCTATTCTTTCTGCGGGTGTTGAAGTTGTTACTTCAGCCACTGGTACTACAGGCACTGTTGACTTAGGTTTTACAGGCGGTGTTGTTGATAAGTACGTTGATGGTCTTGACATTGTTGGTGCATCAGACGGGGACTACGGTTCTACGCCTGCTGCCGAAGCTGCTCAAGTTATGGTCACAACTGCTGACGATACTATCGACCTACTATTCGCCACTGAAGATGCTCTTACTGCAGGTAAACTGCGTGTATGGGCTGTCTGCATGGACGTAAATGACATTGGCGTTATGGATGCTTCTGAAGCAGACCGTGATGCTCTTGCATAAATAATTGTGTGAGGGGGCGGCTAGGTTTCGCACTGACCGTCCCCCACATTATTACTTAGAAACAAAGGATTTATAAATCATGGCCATTACAACTGCAATGTGCAATAGTTTTAAGACAGAAATATTGGGTGGTATCCATGATTTAGATACTGACTCTATTAAATTAGCTTTAATTAAAGCTTCCCCTACTGGCACGTATAATGCTAGTACAACAAATTATTCAGACGTAACAGGCAATAGTGATGAAGCATCCGGCACTAACTATAGTGCAGGCGGACAGGTACTTGACTCTGCTACTATTTCTTTATCTGGTTCTACCGCAATCGTAGACTTTGCAGATGAAGCATTTAATAATGTTACAGTCTCAGCAGACGGATGTATTATTTATAATGCAGGCCAAGCAAATAAAGCAATTGCCGTAATAGATTTTGGTGGTACTGTAAGTGCTACTGCAGGTGACTTAACAATTGAATTTCCTGCAGCCGATGCTAGTAATGCGGTTATTCGTATAGCATAGGACATACATAATGGCTACTGTATCAGCAATCTACGGAACCGCTATATATGGTTCCTCAGAATACGGGGTCATAAATGTATCTGCTTCTTTATCCGGAGTAACTGCTACAGGTACAATTGGTAGTCTTACTCCTTCAGGAAATGCTTCAGTAAGTATTTCTGGTGTTGCTAGTACTTCTACATTAAATACTACTACAGTTAATATTACAGAATCTTTAGGTAGTGTATCTGCTAGTACAACAGTTAACGGCAGTGGCCTATCAGTAAGAAGCATTAATAGAGTTTCTGTATTAGGCGTTAGTGCAACAGGAACAATTGCCCCGGTAGTTGCAGGTGGATTTGAAGTTGACCTTACCGAACCGTTAGATAGCGTTCAAGGAACAATTACACTAGGTACGCTACAAATTAATGTTAGTAAAGTACTAACTGGCGTATCCGCAACAAATGCCGTTGGTACAGTAGAGCACAGCAATACTCATGCTCTTACCGGAGTTCAAGGCACATTTACAGTAGGCACTATAACTACTAATGTAAATACTAGAGTACCGGGTGTCGCTACAACAACAGCAGTAAATACTTTAACTGTATCTGGACAAGGTAGTGTAAATATTGCAGGTATAGTTGGGACAATATCAATAGGAACAATTACTCAAAGTTCTACTTCCTTTGATTTCCAAGCTCAAGCTAATCTATATAGTCCTACTAGAACAATTTTAATACCAAGGTCACTTTAATGTCTACTGTAGCTGAACGCACTGTACTAGTACCTTTTGAAGATAGAACTGCTTATATACCAAGAGCTATTGGCTTTACTATAAGTGAAAGAACAGTGCAGATACCTTTTGAAAATAGAACAGCATATATAGTAAAAGACTCTTCTTCAGAAGAACGTACTGTATATGTATCGGAGTTATACTAATGTCATACCGTTGGCCCATTAAAGATAAAGATGAAACGCTAGATTACAGTGTAGATTGGTCTAGGTTTTTAGATACTGCTACTCTTGCTTCTGTTGTATGGCACGTTAAAACAGATAGCATTGGTAAAACTGTACTTGCTGCAGGACAAGATTTAACCACTGCTTCTGGCGGTTCAGTTACTGACAGCATACAAAATGTTGCTCAAACGACTACCGGTACAGTAGCTACAATTAACTTAGCCGGCGGAGTTAATAATAGAGAGTATACTTTTACATGTGCTATGACAGATAGTACTGGTAGTGTTGCAGAAAGAACAATTAAACTTAGAGTGAGAGAGAAGTAATCATATGGCATACAACTTTCTTGGATTAGTAAATGACATCAACAGACGATTAAATGAAGTAGAACTCACCTCTTCGAACTTTGCAGGAGCTACTGGATTTTATAGTCAGGCAAAAGATTCTGTTACTTCTTCTATTAGATATATAAATCAGTCACAGTATGAGTGGCCTTTTAATCACGTAGAACAAGAGGACACACTTTCTGTGGGCGTATCTCGCTATCCTTTTCCGGCAGATGCCAAGGTAATAGACTTTGATAGTTTTAGAATTAAACAAAGTTCTACTTTAGGTAACTCTACGGTTAAGCTTCCAATTATTTCTTATGAAGAATATCTTGACAAGCTTGTTGACCAAGAGTATAATAGCGAAGCTACAACAAGCGGTCAAGGTGTACCACAAAAAGTGAGTCAAGCACCTTCACTAGAATATATAGTAACTCCAGTACCTAACCAAGCATATAGTATAGTGTATGAATACTACCGTATTCCTGTAGATATGGAACAACATGGAGATGTACCACCCATACCCGAAAGATTTAGACACATTATTGTTGATGGTGCTATGCACTACGCCTACTTGTTTAGGGGCAATACACAAGATGCATTAGTTGCTAAAGAAAAGTTTGAAGACGGTATTAAGAGTATGCGTTCAATGTTAGTTAATAGATATAGTTATTTACGTTCTTATCTTATTCCACAGAATACCGGTGGAGGCAGTAGGAATAACTCAAGGCTTCCTCTATAATGGATAAATGGCAAACCTACCCAGTAGAGTTTCGTGGCGGTTTAATAACTAATTTAAGCCCTTTACAGCAAGGGATAAACGCACCCGGCTCTGCTCGTATTCTTCGTAACTATGAACCATCTATTGAAGGTGGTTATAGACGTATTGAAGGTTATGATAAGTATGACAGTAATATTATTCCACCGTATGGTGAGCCTGTTGTACATGGAGCAAGTCAAACTGGCACTACACTTATTCTAGGTGCTATACAGACTTCTCCTGCAGCAGGTGATACATTTACCATTGCAGATGTAGCAGGTACTTACACAATCGCATCAAGCGGTGTAGTATTTGATGCTACAAATAATCGAGTCACACTGACACTAACAACTAGCCTTGCTACAAGCCCTGAAAATGCCGCAGTAATTACATTTACAAGCACTTCGTCTAACTATCGTGCTATTGGTGTAGCAAGTTGGGAAGACAAAGTTATTGTTGCTAAAAATGCCGATGTGTTTGAAACAACAGGCAGTGGCTTTACAAAAATAAATACGTATGATTACGGTACTCCTCTTGTAAATGGAGCAAGTCAAACTGGAACAAGTTTAATTGTAGATGGCATTACTGGAATACCTCAAGCAGGAGATGTATTTAAGATTGCCGGAGTAGACTTAGTATACACAGTAGTTGCAGATGCTTCTGTGTCTTCTGGCGCAGCAACCTTAAGTATTAATCCTGCACTAGATAGTAGTCCTGCAGACGATGCAGTAATTACGTTTATTTCTTTAAATAGAGAAAGTGCTACTAAAGTAAGATTTACACAATATAATTTTACAGGCACAGATAAAATAGCAATAGTAGATGGTACCAATCCCCCTGCGGTATATGATGACACAGATTTTGTTGTACTAAACAGTGCCCCTTCAGATGTTGTAGGAGCTACTCATGTAGTTAACTTTCAAAATGCTTTGTTCTTTGCCAAAGGAAGTACTCTTTCTTTTACTGCTCCGTATGATGACGATGCCTTTGATGTAGCAGCAGGTGCAGGTTCTATTAATGTTAACGGTGCGATAACAGGACTTACTGTATTTCGTAATCAATTAATTATCTTTACAGAAAGACAGATACATCAACTAGTAGGTAGTAGTATTGCTAACTTTAATTTACAACCTATTACTCGTGACATTGGATGTCTTGAAGGAGATACTATACAAGAAATTGGCGGAGACGTAATGTTTCTTGCTGTAGATGGTTTAAGACTGTTAAGTGCGACAGACCGTATTGGAGACTTTGGACTGGCTGCAGTTTCAAAAGTTATTCAAAATAACATGACACAGTTTATTTCCACCAATACAGATTTTACTAGTTGTGTTATTAGAGAAAAGTCTCAATACAGATTGCTTGGGTTTAATAGCAATATTACACAGGAAAATGCTCAAGGTATTATTGCTACACAGTTTGCTGAACAAGGCGGTGCTAATACTGGCTTTGCTGAAACACGAGGCATAAGAGCATATGTAGCTGCAAGTAACTATAATGAAGTTACTGAAGTTGTTGTATTTGCAAATGATGATGGCTATCTTTACCAGATGGAATCCGGTAATAGTTTTGATGGCATAAACATTCAAACTACTTTTGCCACACCGCACTTTCCAATGCAGGATGCTAGAGTACGTAAGACATTCTATAAATTATTTCTTTACATGGACCCACAAGGAAGTGTAAATTTTGATGTAAGTTTAAAGTTAGACTTTGATACGCAAGGAACTATTCAGCCTACTCCAATTACATTTACAAATACTGGGGGTACTTCCGGTTTTTATGGAGAAGTAGTATATGGAGAAGCTGTGTATGGAACAAAGCTATTAAAATTATTTGAATCTCAAATTATAGGTTCTGGCTTTGCTGTTTCCTTTCAATTTGAATCTGATGGAACAGACCCCCCATACTCATTAGATGCACTAACAACTGAGTATGCAACACACGATAGAAGGTAAATAAAATGGGTACAGGTTACACACGTAATGATACAAGTAACAATATTGCAGATGGTAATGTTGTCAATGCTTCAGACCTTGATGGCGAATTTGATGCAGTAGAATCTGCGTTTGCTACTTCGGGGCATACACATGATGGTACGGCAGCAGAGGGTGGCCCGGTTACTGTAGTCGGTCCCGCACAGGATGTTGTTGTTAGTAGTACTAATGTTAATCCAAAAACAACAAATACACTGGATTTAGGTACAGCTTCACTGAAATACAAAGATGCTTACTTCCAAGGTAACATAACTGTAGATGGTACAGTAGGCGCAGGTGACATTGCAACAGGTGATGCCACATTCTCGGGTGATGTTACTGTACAAGGTTCTTCAGTTTCCAATAATACTGACCACACATCAGCGATAGCTTTCGCTGAAGGCAGTAACCCTGCCACAGCTACTATTGTTGGTAAACGAGGGGCAAGCTTTGATGATGGTGATATTTCATTCAGAACTATGAAAGCAAACACCATGTCCGAGGTTCTTCTTCTTGATGAAGACAAGAACGCCACCTTCGCGGGCGATGTTGCTGTAGCAAAAAATGCTGCCTCAGATAATGCCTACTTAGTTGTTCAGAATACAAATACAGGTGCTGATGCGGGTGCAGAGATAACGATTTCTACCGATGGTGCTGCAACAACTACATCAGACCCAAGAGTAAGATTTAACATCAGTGGTGCAACGAATTGGACAGTCGGTGTTGATAACTCTGACAGCGATGCTTTCAAGATAGGTTATAATTCAACAGTCGGAACATCCACAGCCTTAACCCTTGCAAACACCACAGGCGATGCCACCTTCGCGGGTGATGTAGGAGCTGGAGCAGGCTTTGAAACGAACCCATTTGGTGCTGCAGGTGTGCATGAAGATTTGTCAATTGTGTCCTCTGGTGCTTCTTCACAAGGCAACCTAAATATCGGAACAGACGTAACCTCAGCAACTACTATGGGAACACTTAATTTTGGTACAACAGGCACATTTCTCAGTAAATTGTCAGGAGCTATAACATCTAGGAAAATAGACACAGACACAGTTCATGCTATGAGCGATATGGGTTTCTTTGTCAATAAAACAACAGGACTTTCAGAGACATTTACTCTTAACAATGATGGTTCTGCCACCTTCGCGGGTGATGTGACTATGGCTAATCTGACATCCACAGGCATTGACGACAACGCCACAAGTACGGCACTGACGATTGACAGCTCAGAAAATGCCACCTTCGCGGGTGATGTTACTGCAACACGCTCTTCAACAGGGTCGGTCGTATCTAAACTGCAAAATACTAGCAATACAGCAAGTGCAAGTGCTTTGCATATAATTGAAACGGCAGGTACAAATGCAGGTAATCCTTACACACGATACAGAGTTGTGTCTGGGCGAGATTGGGTTGTGGGGATTGACAGGTCTGATGGTTATAAATTCAAGATTAGTGACTCTAGTGCATTAGGTACTAATGATGCTTTTACCATTAATCCAACTACTCTTAATGCCACCTTCGCGGGTGATGTTTCTGTAGGCGGTATATCATTAGATAATTCTGCGGATAAAGTTTTTGTTGGCGATGGCACTAATGCTTCAACAGCGTTAGTTCTTAATTCGACAGCGACAGGTTCACCCTTTGTACAATTTGAACAAGCAGGTACGTTTAAAGCGTACATGCAGTGGAGCAACAGCGACACGGCATTGACATCATATAGTACCTCAGACATAGTATTTAAGTCTGGTGGATTTACTGCCTTAACGCTTGACAGCTCACAAGATGCCACCTTCGCGGGTGATGTTACTGTGAGTGGTGCAACACTGACAGGAGCAACAGCCTCAACAGGTGGTCTGGTTCAAGTTAAATCTAGTAAAAATGGGACTTGGAGTGCGGGTGAAATCCTTGGGACTTTCGGTGTTTACACGGCAGACGGGTCAAGTTCAGGTGCAGGTCTTGCAGGAAAGATAGATGTTGTTGCTAGTCTTTCAGGTTCTGGTTCATTTAATGATATGGTTTTTTATAGCCGTGATGGTTCAGGTCTTAATGAATCATTACGCCTTGACTACTTACAAAACGCAACCTTCGCGGGTCAAGTTATTATTGGCACAAGCGGTGTCGCAACAACGTCAGGCGATGACTTAATTGTTGGTAAAACTGATGCAAATAATCACGGTCTTACTATCAAATCTGGACCAGCAAATAGCGGCAACATCTTTTTTGGTGACGATGATGTAACGACAGTCGCGTCACGGGTGGGTCGTATTGAATATGACCATGCAGATGATAGTATGACTTTTAATACGAACAGCCAGACAGCACTGACGCTTGACAGCTCACGAGATGCCACC
>CERP01031973.1_pt1 | contig 10731 bp, 12 predicted proteins | sample 530801 | NCBI WGS metagenome assembly CERP01 (sample SAMEA2620991, study PRJEB7988) | marine metagenome | biome: marine biome (ENVO:00000447); feature: surface water layer (ENVO:00002042); material: "saline water (ENVO:00002010), including plankton (ENVO:xxxxxxxx)" | depth 5 m | reverse complement strand
TGATAAAATTGAGATAGAAGAGCCTACTAAGTCAGAGACTAAAGAGATTATTCTAAAAACTATTTCGTATTATGAGGATTTTCATAATGTTAAGTATTTAGAGTCTGACATTGATACTGTAATAGATTTCTGTGAAAAATACTTAAGTAATAAAAAGTTTCCTGACAAAGCTTTTGATATAATTGATCAACTAGGGGCTAGAACTAGGATTAAATACAATAAGACCCCAGCTAAGGTTGACGATGTTAGGAATTCCTTCTGTAAGGTCTTAATGGATAGTGATAATGATCAAGAGTTGGACGAGGAGCAGTTCACTCTACTACTAAAAGATTATCTTCAAGTGATGTCTCGTTATCAAGAGAATCGCGGGAGGAAGCAAAACATTAGGAAGAAAGACATCTTAGCTATTTTTCAAGAAAAAACAGGTTTATCAGCGAATACTATGAACAAGAACCATTCTTCGTTTGCTTCTTTTTCTAAACAAATGAATAGTGAAGTCTTTGGTCAGCATAAGAATATAGATCTTATTTATAATGCTCTATCTTGTGCTAAAGCAGGTTTGAATGACCCTAGTAAACCTCTGGGGAATTTTCTTTTTGTTGGAGATACAAGCGTAGGCAAGACATATACAGCTAAAAAAATAGCGAAGTATTTTTTTGGTAATGAGAAATCGTTTTTGCAGCTTAACATGAGTGAATACCAAGATAAAACTGCTATATCTAAACTTATGGGCGCAAACGCTGGTTATGTAGGTTATGATGAAGGGGGGCTACTCACAGAGTTTGTCCGTAATAACCCTAATTGTGTTGTATTATTTGACGAAGTTGAGAAGTGCGAACCAAAAGTTCTAGACATCCTGTTGCATATCTTAGATGAGGGTTATGCTACAGACAATTTGAATAGAACTATTGATTTTAGTAAGACCATAGTCATCATGACTTCTAATATTGGGCATAGAGAAAAATCAGCCAAGAGCATGGGGTTCGCTCCTGATAAACAACAAGAGAAAGATATTTATAATTCTTGTGTAAAAAAATACTTTAGGCCAGAGTTATTAGCTCGCGTGGATGAGGTGTTAATTTTCAATGAGTTAGGAGAGAGAGAATTAAGGCAGATAATAAGAAAAGAGTTAACTGAAATAAAATCTCGTCTATTGGGCAGGGATATAAATGTCGTATTCCAGAAGAAGGTTGAGATTCATATATTTAATAAGATTAAAAATGATAAAAACCATGCTAGACAAATCAAAAATGTCGTAAAATCCTTGGTACAAGTCCCGATATCTAACTTTATCGTCAATAATAGAGACGTTGAGAAAATATCCATAAATATAGTTGACAAATCTCTTCAATTCGCATAAGATAAGGCATGAATAAAGTAAACCTACGGGTGATGAAAGCTATTCGCAATTCGAAAGGACGTTTCTTTGGTCTCTACACGAAGCAGGGAGAATCACTCAACGCTCAGCTTCAATCTGAAACAGATCAAACAATTGTGGTTTATGACCGTAATTTCAATCGTACTCGCCGCTTTTCTAAAGCCAGCATTTCTGGAGTGCGTATTGCTGCTAAAAAATTTGGTAAGGTTTTTTAAATCTTACTGATATCTGATAATTGAAGTCGCATAAAATTATCGTTCATATTACTCTACCCCCTCCTTGAAAAAGGAAGGGGTAGTTTTATTATAAGGTGTGAAGCTATCTTCTTTATTTAAAGGGAAAGTCTATACTTTTCCACAGACTCAAAATCAAGATGAGGATAAATCTTTTGCTCTAGAAGTTGTAAAGAGAATCAAGCCTGATTTACAGGTGTTAGAAATTACTGTAGGCTCAATAAAAAACCATTACGACGTTTTTATTTTAAAAGACAATTTTAATAGAACTTTTAAATTAAAAATATCTTTGGATGATTCTGAAGGGGTGCTAAAAAAAGAATCTAATGTAGTAAAAAACTCTAAGTGTCCTGTAATACCTCTATTTATTAAATATGGTCAGGTAAAAATAGGAGAAGAGATTACATATTTACTCGTAGAAATCCCACCTTATGAAAGCGTTGTGGATTATGGTCGTTCATGTATTATAAATAATTTTGATTCTTTTATAGACTCATATTTTGCCTTCCAAAAAACAAGGGGAGTAAGAAACACTTATAAAATATTTTTAGACCATTTTGTAAATCACATAAATCCATCATCTTATTTACCAGAAGATTCTTTGCGAGCTTTAAAAGGTTATACTGATTACGATTCATATAAAAATTTCATATCTGAATTATCCGAAGAGTTAGTTTTGCTGTCTAAGTCTTTTAAATTACCTAATAAACAAAAATGCCACGGGGGCTTATCTATAGAAAACATATTTTTTGATGGAGAAGCTTTTCATTTTGATGATTTTAAAGATGTATGTATGGGTCATCCTTTTATAGATTTTATAGATTTAATATTGGATTTGGGGATTACTGAAGATATGCAATATTCTTATTTATCTATTTTTTGCCGAAAGGGAGATATAATAGAAGATCGAGATCTTTTTAAATCCCTTTATCAGATACAATTAAGAAAAAAACTGTTGTTCTTGATTACAGAATACATTAAAGAGGTTTATGTATATGACTCATACAGGTATGATAACGTGCTAAATATAGCAGATGTTTTTTCTCATTGTTACGAAAGGTTCTGTAAGGTAAAAATGTTTCATAAAAACAGAGATTTTATAATGAAAACTATCTGTGAGCCTATTTTTGGTGTAAAAGCTTAAGTATGCCACTACCAACGCCAAACGATGGGGAGAAGCGTTCTAAATTTGTAGAACGTTGTATGTTAGACCTCTCAGGAAAAGACGAGTTTCCCGATGCAAAACAAAGGGCTGCTGTATGTTACTCACAGTTTAAAAAAGCTGAGAGCAAAGCTTCTCTTGTAGTGGGGGATGATTCTGATAAGTATTATTACTTCGCTGAATCTAGCGAAGGTCCAATGAGTCACTACTTTAAGACTAAAGAAGAGGCTTTGAGCGATGGATCTAAGATGGGTTTAGATGGCTATCATGTTTACAAAAATGAAGCTGGCGATAAATTGTATATGGCTGGACCAGATTATAAAACATTTAGTTCTTTGTGGGAGAATATCCGAAAGAAAAAACAGAGAATCAAAAGTGGATCTGGAGAGAAGATGAGGAAAAAAGGAGATAAGGGCGCTCCAACTCCAGAACAAATTAAAAAAGCTAAAGATTGATTTGTGTAGAAAAAAGGGCTTAGTTCCTTAATATTCTACATGATTGTTAAGTATTATAAGCCTAATTTTAAGAACACTGGGTGCGCTTTCAGTTTCGATATCGGAGTTAACAATAAGAATCAAGAGCCTTGTGTATATATCAGGGCTATAAAACAATTTTCTTGGAACGATAAAAAAAGAACTGGTTCTTTTTTTGAAAACGCTAAGAATCCTGATAAGTCTATTTCAATCAAGCTCAACGAAGTAGAAGTAGGTGGATTCATTTATGCTATAGAAGAGTATACTGAATTTTCAGCTTTCCACTCTTTCGGGGATAATAAAACTCAAATCTCTTTTAAACCTTGGTTAAGAGAAGGGAAAGAGAATGCTTTTTCTTTTGGTATAAGGAGGAATTCAGCTAATACATTTAGCATAAGCGTAGAGATGTCAGAGGGGCGCACTCTATTAGAGTTCTGCAAGTTCTTCCTGCAAGAGCTTTATGCCTTTAGATTGCAAAACAATATCGATAAAAGGAAAGCTAACGCTTCTAACTCATGAAGAAAACTGTATTGATTCATTCGAATTTTACTAGAGCTTTTACTGGTTTTGGTAAAAACAAAAAGAATATCATGCGGTATCTCCATGATACAGGTAAGTATAACCTTATCGAGCTAGCTAATGGTATAGAATGGGACGCTCCTAGCACACAGCTCCTCCCTTGGACTTGTAGGGGTAGCTTACCTAAACCACAAGAGATGCAGGGATTAACTGCAGAACAGCAGAGAGAGCAAGGATATGGCTCTAAACTAGTAGATAGGGCGATTAAAGAGTTTAAGCCTGATGTCTACATTGGTATGGAGGATATATGGGCTTTTAATGGGTTTCATACAAAACCTTGGTGGAATAAAGTCAATACTATGATCTGGACTACTCTGGATAGTCTACCAATTTTGCCTCAAGCTATTGAATACGCTCCGAAGATAAAGAATTATTATGTTTGGGCTTCTTTTGCCGAGAAAGCTATGAATGAGTTGGGCTATGGGAATGTTAAGACATTGAGAGGCTCTCTAGATAAAAATAATTTCCACAAGCTAACTGATGAAAAACGCCAGCTTCTTCGGGAGAGAAATGGGCTAAAAGATGAATTTATTATTGGATTTGTTTTTCGTAATCAACTTAGGAAAAGCGTCCCCAATATCTTGGAGGGGTTTAAGAAATTTAAACAAGATCACCCAAAATCAAAAGCCAAACTCCTGTTGCATACTCATTGGTCTGAAGGCTGGGATATTCAGAGGCTTTTAAAAGAAAAGAATATACAGCATACAGATATTCTGACGACTTATATTTGTAATAAGTGTGGTACGTATCATATCTCTCCATTCAAAGGGCAAGAGCAGACATGTGGCGCATGTGGGACTCAAAAATCTGTCAATACTACCAATACGGGTAGAGGAGTCACTGATACTCAGTTAAATGAAGTTTATAATCTGATGGATGTTTACTGTCACCCTTTCACAAGTGGTGGTCAGGAGATACCTATTCAAGAGGCTAAGCTGGCGGAGCTTATAACACTGGTCACTAATTATTCTTGTGGTGAGGATTGTTGCACAGAAGAGTCTGGGGGTCTTCCATTGGAGTGGACGGAATACAGAGAACCTGGAACTCAATTTATCAAAGCTTCTACTTGTCCAGAAAGCATATCTTCTCAGCTGTCAAAAGTTCATGCTATGACTCAGGAAGAGCGAGATGAGCAAGGAAAAAAATCTAGACTGTGGACTATAGATAATTTTAGTATAGAGGTTATTGGTAAACAGTTGGAGGAGATCATAGATGAAATGCCTCCTGTAGAATATGATTATGAGGCAACTCATCTAGAGTTTAATCCTGATTATTTACCTACAGGAAAGTTTACGTCTAATGAAGAGTTTATAATAGATCTTTATAAGAATATTCTAGAAGACGATGTGGATCAGAATTCTCAAGGGTTTAAACATTGGATGACTAAGCTCCAGCAAGGTCAAACCCATCAAGAGGTATTGAATCATTTTAAGCACGTAGCTATTAGAGAGAGGCAGAAATCTAAGATACCTAGTATGGAGTCTTTGTTATCTAAGCAGGGAGACAACAAAAGGATAGCAATAGTAATCCCTCAAAGTGAGGTAGATGTTTTACTTATTAATTCCTTATTAAAGAATTTTAAATCCCAGTATCAGGAACATGATTTGTATGTCTTTACTAATCCTCAGTATTACCCTTACATAGATGATAATCCTGCTATTTACAAATTGATGCCATACAATCCTTCTATAGAGAACCAACTAGTTATGGAGGGGTGTAATGAGCATGAGGGGTATTTTGAAATGGTGTTTTATCCACATGCTACAACACAAAAATCATTATCCTATCTCCATAATGGCCTCAATAAACATCAATTTTCTCTCAAGTAAATGTCTCATCTAATAGAAGAATACGCAAAAAGTTTAGGAGTTAAAATATCTGAACCTATAGTCAAGGATCATTTTTTTCCTACATTACCAGAGAAGTATATAACTGTAAATCAAGCAGGGGTATCATCTAAGATTTATTCTCATTATGATATAGTTCTAAGTCTACTAAAGCCTTTCTTGGATAGGGCTGAGATTAAAGTTGTGCAAATGGGAGGGGAAAAGAAAATAGAAGGTGTAGATACAGCGTTAAATATCTCGTTCAAACAGCAATCTTATGTACTCTCTAAATCTCTGGTGCATTTGGGTTGTGATGGTGCTTTAGCTCAATTAGCGAGCAGCAAAGAAATTCCTACAGTAACTGTCTACGGGAACGCTTTTTCTGAAAATGCTAAGCCCTTTTTTTCTTACCCATCTATAAACAAAAATATAGAACCAGATTGGGATAAGAAGCCTTGTTTTGCTAAAGAAGATCCTAAGAAACAGATTGACACAATTAAACCTGAAGTTATTGCTCAACAGGTTTTGGATTTACTAGCTATAGAAAAAGAGCCTATAAAATTTGTCACTAAGAATATAGGGTCGTTGTTTTCTCAGTCTGTAGTCGAAGTTATCCCCACATCATTTGTCCCTCTGAGAATCCCTAAAGAGCAAGAGCTTATGATTAGGGCTGATTATGGTTGTGATGAGGTTTCTTTCTTGAAGTATTGCAGTAATTATAAGGTATCTATAACGGCGGATTCATTGATTCAGCCTCACGGTCTACAAAAAGTAGCTAATAATATAAACAAATTCCTTCTATTCATGGACTCAAGCTGGGACACAATCCCTGATAATTACTTCCAAGTTTTAAAGAGTTTCAATATAGATCTGACTATGGTGGTCAAGAATAAAGATGACCTTCACGCTTTGAGGAATAAGTACTTCGATATACCAGTGGTTCCTTATGAAAGTGAGGCGAAAGCTTCTTGTGAGGTTGGGGAGGATGCTAGGTTCATGTCTTCGCTTCGGCTTATTGAGGGCGGGAAAGAGTATTTAAGTTATGCCCACTGGAAAAAAAACCTTGACGGTGACAACAAAGTGCTAGATACTCCTGAATATTGGAGAGAATCAAAACATTTCTATATCTATGAGCGCGACTAAAACAGCAAAGAAAAAGGCAACAAAGAAATTCTATGGACCAGACGCTTACAAGCGTAACCAACATGGGCTACTAGAGAACACAGAGTATGTGTTCAATCAGGATGGATCTGTTGATTGGAGAGCAATGATCAAGGACGAGTTTCTCTATCCAAACAAAGGTTGGTTTGACATGCGTAATATGTCTACTCCCTCATCGAATGAAGGGCTGGAGGATAAACAATTGTTAATTATGCTGGGCGGCATCAAGGAGATCGCTAAGATGAGAGGTTACAGCTCTGTAGATTTTGACGTTGATAATATCTCAGACGGTTACGTAACGGCTAAATGTACAATTCAATGGGATGCCAATTATGAATCGGCTAGCACCACTTATACAGATGTTGCGAATGCTACTCTAGCTAATACAGATGCATTCTGTGCTAAGTTTTTAGAAACAATTGCCTGTAATAGAGCTTTTGTCAGGTGTGTGCGTAATTACCTGAATATTCATATTGTCGGTGCTGATGAGATCGACAAATCAAAGGGTGCTGGTCAAGTAGCAGACACTTCTTCGGGAGCTTCTACAATAACATCTCCTACAGACCTTTTAGAAAAGACTCTCAGAGAGAAGCATGGAGTAGATTCCTTCGATGACTGTAAGAATGTCCTTAGAGATTTGTGGAGGAGCAAGAAGTATCAGAATGAAGATGCTACATCATGGGGTTCTTTCTCTGATATTCCTACGAAAGAGGCTAGAAAGCTCATAGCGGCGCTTAGCTAATGATAAAAAGGATACTAGACCCTGAAGAGTTTAAAGTCTTACTGGATGACATATATACTCTCTTTGAAGAAGAGAACAAGGTAAATGGCCATGCGCTAGTAGAGCATAACAAAGAGTATATCTTTAATGCTTTTGGTAATAAATCCATACTAGCATGGGATTTTTTTGTATGGGGTCATAAGAATGATTCGAATAAGTTTGATGCTATGATTGCATTTTTAAACCACAAGAACGAAAAATTCGGTAAAGAGATATTTACAGAATACTTGTGGCTTTCTAAGAACCCAAGGGTAGGGAGGAAGCTTCTAGCTAAAGCTATATCTTTCGCTAAGGAAAAAGAATTTGAATATGTAGTGATGAGTTGTGTAGAGGCTCACCCTAAATCCAAAAAAGTAGCCCATTTCTACGAGAAGATGGGGTTTATTAAAGACTCTGAAACTTATATAGCTAAACTATGAACCAAAAAGCAGCAAAGCGTTTGAGAAAAATTTGTAATCCTGTTGACGCTGTGTCAAAAAGAGTTTACAATCGCCTTAAAGACCAATATAATAACCTTCCTGACCATGCAAAAAGAAATTTCATCGACCTCATCGAGCAAAACTACGAAGAAATCCGAACAATCCTCTTGGACCAAAAATAAGATTGGCTCACTTTGGACCAAGAAGAATAACAACGGAAAAAACTTCCTATCTGGAGAGATAGTAATGGATGGGAAGAAAGTCCCATGCTTGATTTTTAAGAACGATTACCAAGAAGGTAATACGCCTCACTTTCATATATACTCCCTAGAAGGGGAGTAAACCTATGCGGTAGGGGGTTCTGGAGGATCTGGAGCAGGAGGAGCAGTATTGACCCAAACCTGTAGAGCTGGAATAGCTGCGAGGATAGCATCCATAGCGGCTTTCACTTCAGGAACCTCATCTACACATGACCAAAAAGGCTTACGTCCATTTACTCGTCCTGGGACATTGATATACTCAACGCCTTCGTTGTCTGCAGTGATTAGAACTTTTTCGTCAGACCCTTCATAAGGAAGCATCTCGATAGATAGTGAACCTCCAGTAGGATCTGCTTCAGCAGTGTTAGGTGCATAAATATTAATGCTCCGAAGCCATACAGAGTCAAAAGTCTCTTCTGGTGAAGCTGGGATAACAAAAGGCTCATCGCGTGGAACGGGATCGCCCAAAATCAAATCGGAAGTATCGGAGTCTGGCATAGTAAATTATATGTTAAAAATTAGTTTAATCTATTTTTTATTACACTAAAAATGACTTTAAGTGACCTACTCTTATCGATGGAGCCACTAAAGGTTTAATTTTTGTCGCATCATAGCAATTTCGGCAAAAACTTACATCTTCGAAACTAAGGTCTTTAACGTCGAATTTCTCCCCTTTTTTGTTTGGATCTTCACATCCTTCAATATGAGCGTCTCTTAGAGGGTAATAAGGGTATTCCATTTTTTCGTAGATAGATCTGTGGACTTTGGTGAAGCCAAAACCACACCAATCCACCTGAACTAGCTTACTTGGTTGTTCTTTTGCTGTTTTTGTCAACCATTCTACAGAGGTAAATGGCATATGGAGGTTTTTTCTGAAGTAATCTTCGTCCCAATTACCAACCATTGCTTTATCTCCGTAGTCAGATCTATACCAACCAGTAACGAATTTCTTCTCTTTAGGTATACTCATCATGAATTCCACCTGTTGAAGATTAAATTCTACATCAGAATCAATCCAAAAAAGCCATTCCGCTTCAGGTGGGCTGGTATCCATATAACCTTTACCCCCAGTAGCTAAATAATTTCGGGCAAAGTTTAAAAACAGGCCGTCACAGGTAAAGATTTGTGAGTTATTCTTTTCGCACCAAGATTGTAATTTCAAGTATTGGGGGAATAATTTGCCTTGTATGCCTCTATGATCAATTGGGACTAGAAAAACGCAGTCTAACATGTATTATTATATGTATACAATAAAATTTTAAAGTATGAAAACAGTCGAATTAACAGAAGAAGAAATCCAAGTCACTATCCAACTCATCGATATTGCTGTAAAAGCTAGCGGTCTTAACGCTGCAGAAGCCGCATCGATTCTAGCTAAGAAGTTTGGTTCTCATTTGCAAGAGCCTCCTTCGGAAGTGGAAGATGCTCCAGTTTTTGCTGAAGAGGCTCCTGAGCTAGAGGTTTTGGATAAAGAAGATTAATAACATTACTATATAATATTTAACCTACCCCCTACCCTAAACAGGTAGGGGGTTTTTTTATCCTACGATTTAATCAGTGCTTTCATCAGAATATTCGGCATCTATGACTTCTATATCCAGCTTGCCTATATCTTTACGCTCTCCATAAACAACATAAAAATAATTGAGAGGTTGTTCTGTATTAGATCCTACAGTTACTTCCCCATCATCTGAGATATCTTCAACATAAATATCTTGGTTTGGCCCTATAGCTGTGATGTCTACTGTCATTGTGTCGATATCTACCAAACCAACCCAGTAATCGGGCATTTCAATTATATTTGAAGTGTTTTTTCCTCGGAAATAAACAGCAGCCTCTGGACCCTCAATACATGCGTGTAGTAATTTCTTACCCTCTTTTGTTGGGTGGTCAATTATAAAGTTCTTAGAAGTTCCTACAATAGAACCTCCAACTTGGAGTGCATAAGAAGGGTTTGTTACTCCTATACCAACGTTACCGTCATTACGGATAACCATGTGTTTGATGAAAGACCCCGAACCATTCCTTGTTTCAAAGTTAAAAGCGTTGGTCGTAGAAACAGAGGAATCTTCAGTCCTTATTCTTTGCCAATAGCTACCATCATTAGAACCAATTTCCCAAGCACTCTGCAATTCTATATTACCAGCTACGTGTAGTTTTTGACTCGGATTGGTTGTTCCGATACCGAGATTAGTATTATCAAAGTAACTTTTATCTTTACCCACAACTAATACTTTAGTTCCCGCATTTGCTGTAGCACTACCATAACTTAAAACGGCTATTTGTTGATTAGTATTTGTGTTAGCAGACTGAACGTAAAGTGGTGCATTACCTGCACTGTTTCTGGATATTAAGTTATAGTTTGTATTACTTGTGTTAGTTCTAAATCCTTTTGAGGTAGTAACACCATCAACGTCTAACTCGCTTACTGGACTAGTTGTTCCTATACCAACGTTACC
>CERP01016955.1_pt1 | contig 10765 bp, 23 predicted proteins | sample 530801 | NCBI WGS metagenome assembly CERP01 (sample SAMEA2620991, study PRJEB7988) | marine metagenome | biome: marine biome (ENVO:00000447); feature: surface water layer (ENVO:00002042); material: "saline water (ENVO:00002010), including plankton (ENVO:xxxxxxxx)" | depth 5 m | reverse complement strand
TACTTATCTCATCAGCAATAAGATCATATATATAATTACTATTGATCCAGCTAGTGATATCAACTCCACGCGATTTAACTGATACAATTTCAACTAGATTCTCCTCATCACCATGCACAAAATACTCAATGATTGCGTAGATAGACATCCACTCACAGTCTAACTCCACATCCATCACCTGATTACCATACATACTAGCTGTTCCCATAATCTTGAGTCTCCTCTTTTGCAATAAGACTACCTAACACAGAAATTGTAGAGGTATGCCCAGAGGCAAAACCCTTCATAAACATAGTTAGGCTATCATCTCCACCGCAAATTTTCTTATATCGTCTATAAGATCTGAGATGTTCTGCCTTCTGATCGCGGAAGAACTGCCTCCAGAATTTAAGATCTTCTAACCTATTCATTATCTTTAATCTCCTTCAGTCTACTAGAAAAAACACCATAAATTAAGAAGTCCATTTCCGCAGGAGAAAGTTGGGGCATTGCTACCCCAAGATCCTTGCGTCCTTTCTGCCAATCATCAAGCTCCTCAAGGGATGCGGGCAACTCCACAACCTTTGGATGATCGTCAGTCAAACAACAAACAAACCTTGTACTCATTTCAACACTCCAGGTTATCAAACATTTACAACCTCTTGAAGAAAGTCATAGTGTACTTTTGATACATGGAAACCATCTTCAAATTTCTTAGACTTGGTTGCTAGAAAACTGCACCAAGTATCCCATAAATTTTCTGTGCCAATGTCATGACAGACAGATATATAATTAGAAACTTTTTTATTCTTCAAGGCTTTTGACTTAATAGATTTAGAGAATGATAAATCTTTTTTAGGTATGTTGTACATCCTAATATTATGTACATCAATGCAGCCGACCAGCCCAGCAGTTAGCTGACAAACAAAACCAGCCTTGGCTAAACCAAGTCCATCGATTTGTAGAAAAACATTCATCAGAGATAGCGCCCTATCATCATCAGACTTAGATGAGTTGAGCACCGCCAGATACTGTGAATAAATAAAATCTTTCTTGGACTGTAACGAGTCAAAGGTCTTTATCTTGTTACCCCAAATAAATCTAGAGTCACGCCCAAGTTTCTTTACATCTTTTAGTTGATCACCCACCGCATACCAAGGCTGCTGAATACTTAAAACAACCATAAGAATTACATCTGAAAGATTGTCACTAGATAACCTGGAGTAATCTTGAACTGCTTTAGCATGAATTTTATACATAACAAACTCCTTATAGATCTATAAGTTATACAGATTTAAAACGTGGCATATCATTATACTCTTTAACTTCTTCTACTAACTCTATGATTTCCAGGTCTAAGTTCCATTCAGTATCCCATAGATTTGCAGATCGCAAGACATCACGGCAAAGTAAAAAAAGATTTTCAGAATCAGAGCCATCACTGCAGCCGTCCTCACCATATTTTCTAAACCAATCTATTCTTCTTTCAATAGAATCACAGAATATACTACTTAAATATTCATGGTCTTCATCACCATAACGCAAACAAAACTCATTAGGTTTTTGTTTAACTAAACAAACATCTAGTCCTCTTGATCTATCACCCACAGAAAAAAGATATTCATCAGGCTCGTGACCACATTCGTTTTTAAATAACATACAAACCCCTAAAATAAATAGAGTGCATAGCTACTGTACTTCTTTAGTTTACCATTCAAACCAATATAGATTGGCAATGAAGTACCCATTTCAATACGTCTTTCTCTTTCATTTTTAGCAACAATATATTCAAAACCATCTTCAGCTTTAAAGTCTTTTAGTCTTTTAACTTGTCGCCAAATAATCATATCACCGCTGCTATGATTACGAGATGTTATATAATACATACTACATTCCTTATAGATCTATAAAAGCCCCGAAGGGCTTTGATTAATAGTAACCTTCACGTACTCTGTGAAGAACATTAAAGATCTCTGATTCAGAAAAGTGTAACTCTTTTAACTCATGTGCTAGTCCACTGTAGTCTGGATTAGACTTGAGATAAATATATAACTGAACCAGAGATTCAATATCAATACGCTCAGGCCGCGATGCAGAAGACATCAGAGCCTACCACCTTACGTACTGTTTCTTGACGCTCACGCTGTACATTGGCAATGTTAATTTGATTAGACTTGCGTGATGCTGGTGCATGACTAGACCAATCCGTTAGCGTATTGTACAAGGCCCATTGATTTGACCCACCCAGACGGGACTTATATCCAGGCCACTTCTCAGCCATATAAGTAAAGGCACTATTAAACTTAGGCATGGCATCAAACACAGAAGACCAAGAGACACCACTATCAGCTATCGCAACCTCTGCCCACTTCTTACATCCAGCAGCCTCTGCAATCGTGAGGATGGCTTGCTTCTCTGTCACCTCTGTACGATACATACTAGCCCATAGCTCACGCTCTTGGTTGAAAACATCTAAGCACTTCACGATGGTACGAGCACCATGATCTATGTCTAGGTTCTTAGTATGCTTTGCTTTGAAGATAGCAACACCACCACTGATAAACACCTGAGTATTTGTACAAGCAAACTGCTTTGCTGATACCGACAGCATGAAGGGCCATGTCCCATCGAAAGATGTAAGGCCCAACAGTTTTAGAGATGCCGAATCTCCATCAGGCGTTTCGTATGTATGTCCTGGAAGATCATAAGATACAAAGGTGCGACTACCGCAGTGACTTGTTTGTATATCCTCACGAATATCATCTGTATTTAAATCACTACGCATGATGATAGTTCTCACAGTATCAATCATATCCTTTGGTGCAACAGGCTTGTAGCTTTGACCATGCACACCTAGCTCTTGCATGGTATCTGTACGAACTACTGCAACCTTTGAAGAGTGATGCCACTCCCCATTCTCATTAAAGAACATGAGCGGTACAGTAGCCACATCAAAACTAGCTGGCCCATGTGGGCGCTGCATTAACTCAAGAGAAATTGGATTACGATTAATTGCATAGATGTTAGACATTTTCTGTCTCCTAGTTGGTTTACTACATAAAAGCTTATATATCTATAAGCCACTTACAAATCTTATATTAAATTACTGCTCGTGTATAGCTTTAATTGCAAGACCAAGTTGCTCCACAATATGAGGGACTACTGCGTTACCTAGTGATTTAAGTCTGTCCACCCTTCTGGGTATCCCATTAGCCACTCGACCCACGTTGGGTTCAGAGTCCCACGTTTCCATTCCTCTGGAGTACTTCCCCTTACTTCGGGATGATTGCCTAGCATCGCCTGCATATTCCCGCCCGGAAGTCCAGCATGGTGTTCGTTTGCTGTCGGGGTAGGCCATGTCTTCACCGCCGCACAGAGGTACTTCTTCTTCTCCATGTGAGTGTGGCTCTTGCTCCCTACCGGCCCACAATCCTTGTACTCTGACGCTCTTGGAGTAGGCCACATCCGAACTTGATCCGTCAGTGTTATTTGACTTTCCCCCGTCTTCATCACCTTGTGAAAGTGTTCCGGTGACTTCGGACCTTGTGTTGCATTCGCTGCTTGTGGAGTCCTCCAAATTTCTGGCGACGATCCAGAGTCTTTCTCGTTTGTGCGGGGCATTGACGCCGCAAGCTGGAACAATAAACGTCCTTGTGGCGTAGCTTTCAGCTTCCAGGTCAGCCAACACCTCGTCGAGACCCATTGAGATGTGACCATAAACATTCTCGAAAACACACCAAGTGGGTCTTTTTTGTGCAACAATTCTAAGGATGTGCGGCCAGATGTGGCGGTCATCTTCTGTGCCTTTACGCTGCCCAGCAAGACTGAAGGGCTGGCACGGGTATCCTGCTGTGAGGATGTCGCAGTCTGGAACAAGGATTTCTGGTTCATTAGCTAACTCCTTTACGTCATTTGCTTTTGGAACATCAGGCCAATGCTTACGCAAGACCTCAATACAAAATGGATCTACATCACAGAACAAAACAGGCTTACTTAAACCAGCCCATTCAAACCCCAATGCAAACCCGCCGATACCACTACATAGATCAACGTGTCTTAACATATAAACTCCTTATAGATCTATAAGACTTCATCAATGTATACCCTCATAAATTTAGAGTGTGATAGTGGCTGCCCATAGTGAAACTTACGCCAACCACCATTAGCTTTTATCTCATCCTTGAGATATTGCCCACGTACTCTGACAGCATAAGACTCTTTATTCAAATACTTTTTAAGAGTCTTAACGAACTCTTGCCCCTCTTCATCATTTGGAATATGTGAAAACATATAGCGATATTTCATACAGTCACCTCATAAATCATCTTGGTGTAGTCGCGATAGCCGTCGCCTGGATTTAGTTCCATCATATTGATGCCATCATCTTCCCACCAAGTGTTTCCCCTATGATAAGGAAGGTGATTTTCTGCACCATGCGCTCTTAATGTAGCTATCATGGTAGAGAAACAATCATGGTAGTCATTACCAGCAGCTATGAAGCTGTAGTGTCGGCTTTCATAAGTAGCAATGAACATTAGTCTTCCTCACCCATGCATTTATCCCAACAAATAGAGCAGAGATAAAAACCATTAGAAGATCCCATGATTATTTCCCTTTGTTGAGATGTAAAACTAGGCCATACATTCTGGATTAAATTACCACCTTCAGTGTAGGCAGCATAATCAACTGCCAAAACGTTGACAGTATCTTTTGTTGGACACATCTTGCATTCGCTTGTGATAGAAATCATCGCTCATCCTCAAAATTTAGTTCAGTTTCTGCGGGTATCGAATCATACGACTCGACTTCTTGTTCAACTACAATATAGATATCATCCATTTTGAATCTCCTTATAGATCTATAAACTTTTTAACTGTGAGTAGTGCCATCAGACTCAATAGCTAACCACATATTACACCAAGGTACAATGATCGCACCATCCATACAAAAACCAGGCTCTGCTGTACGTCTAAACTGTCGATAAGTTAAGTCTGATTCGCCACGTTTCCATACACGTAATAGTGCATGGCGCTGCTCTTTTGTTAATACCATCATGAAACCGCCTCTATTATTCCATCACGCATGGTGACAGTTGCAAAAAATTCACGACCCTGCCCGGAAATATGGGGCCGATTAGCGCCGGTCAATTTCCCATCCCTAATATATTCTGGCCCGAACATACTAGTCTCAATATATTTTAAGGGCTGACCAACATTCTCCTTTAAATTTTTCTTGCTTGGATAATTAAATACAATCACCTTTGTTCTCCTTAATAATACAACCATAAAAAAAGGGGCCGAAGCCCCCACAAATTGTTTATAGATCTATAAGCCAAAAATATTTAAGAATGCCTACCGCTATCCAGATAACAGGGGATCAAGCCTGCTGCCCTTCTACATAGTTTACACGCTACCGGTTCCGCTTAATCCCATTAGGAGTTTACAGCAAGCATCACCCGACGATAGGCACACCTAAATATTTTTGACTTCTTATAGATCTATAAGCCGTGAGCGTTAAGCACGACTATCATTCGCCAAGTAAAATTATCAAACTCAGCCACATTTTTTTCAAACATTTTTTGGGCCTCACCCAAATCTAAAAACGTGCTGTCTAAACGCCAAGATGAGTTAAACCTACTAGACTGCTCCCAATACTCAATATGAAATTCCATAAAATCCCCTTATAGATCTATACCGACAAAATAATGACGGCAACCACGGTGAAAATATAGCAGCTCGCCACAATAAGCAAGCGACTTTCCCGATATTTAGCTTCTGCTGGTGACATATAAACTCTCCGAAATTTTTATCAGCCTCAAACCTGGATTTACGTAGTGCTCTGCCTTACATCATAAATAATTTGATTGGTTTTAATATGGGATTTACGTTGTACTGCCTTTTGGTGTTTCAACATGTCCAATACACGAACCAAGCAATCAAAAACCTCTGGATTATCCTTTGGATTCATTCCATCAATTGCCTCTCGCACTAATTTAATATCTTGCCAAACGTGTCCATTAAACATAGATTCCCCTTATAGATCTATAAGCCAAAATCCAGGCATGACAAAAACCTATAACCATTATAGTTATAGGTTTAAACCCGCCGAATCACATCAATATTCTGACAATAACAAATCGATATCGATATATTTTGGCTTCCTAATGCGAGTACCGGCGCGCTTCGACTTGCCTTGCATAATAACAGTCGTATTTGTTACGCGCCTCACTCTCATTTTATCGTCAATATATGCGTTATCGCTACTCGAAATTTTTAGCTTTCGCGGATAGCGCGTTTCAATGTATCGCATAGTCTCCTTATAGATCTATAAGATTAAGATTGGATTGAATTGTGATATTCGGCAATGATCCGCGCCAATTCGGTTTTTTGCTTTGTAGAGTAATCGTTAAAATTGATCTGTTTGAAAACTTTTTGCAAGGGGTCTTTCGCACTGTCGCGTTCGCGTACCTTTACAAGCTTGCCATTCTTTACCGCATACCCTTGGTTCAGAACAAACTTACTAGCAGTGGCGAATGCTGATCTGATTTGTGATTCGGTACGTGCGCTAACAGTCTCGCCATCGCTTTCTACTTCCTCAATAGCTTTTTCCCAATACTCAATCAACAATGCACTGACATTTTCGGGATCCTTTTCAAGCTTAGCAAATCCAGCACGCAACCATGATTGTTCCGTAGTGCGCGTAATATTGGCTCTTGCTTTAAGCTTTTTTGCCTCTACCGCATTTGCGATTAGCGCCTTTAATGTGGAAGCCATAACCGACTTCGTGAATTTGACTTCAGTATCCATAATTTTTTTCCCTATATAAGTACAATCGAATGCACCAAAATGGTGCGATATGCTACATACAGCAATAGCAACATAGAAAGTAGCGATTACTGTACCAATATAGGAAAGTGTAGGGATATCAAGGGTTTACGTATTTAGGCGGGTTAGTTTGTTACCTTAAAAGTGTTACTTTGTTACGTGCGGTAACAGTAACGGTAACATCTATAGGTAACACCCTATGTTTATTTCTTTATGTTATAAGGTTATGAATTTATTAGGCCTTTTAGATCTTATGATTATTTTTCATAGATTTGGAAAGGTTTTATAGTTTTGTAGACTAGTTTTTGTGCGGTATATAAAAAGCTTTTAAAATTATTTAGATTCATAATTCTAGAAAGTTATAAAAGAGTGCAGCACTACCAAACCTTTTGATATATAGAAGGCCTTATAACGCTATCGAATATGGAAAGCTTCCAACGCGATAAAGGCCCGCGCAGGTGTCCAGGCCCCCCCTGGGTATATATACTCATGCTTCTACATTTCTAAAGATTTTGAATGTCAACCAGATTGTGGCCCCACTTTAAAGAGTTTTAAAGGGGGGGTATATATATATGTACCCGGTGGGCTACATAATCTATTATATACTTGGATTCTTGTTTTGTCAAGGCTTATGCCAACTATTACCAAATAATAGTGTAATAACTACTTGACATATTCAAGTATCAAGTATATAATATATAGTTATGAATAAAGAATTAACTACAAGACAACAATCATTTTTAGATCACCTTGTATCTTGCAATGGTGATTCTAAACGTGCCGCAGATTTAGCGGGGTATGCTGAAGGCTCTTATACATCCGTAGTTAAAGCCCTTAAAACAGAGATAATAGAACTAGCTGAGAATATATTAGCTCAGAATGCCCCCAAAGCTTCTCTAAAGCTTGTTGAGGTTATGGACAGCACTAACCCCATACCCCAAGCTAACGTCCGTCTACAGGCCGCACAGACGCTCCTAGATCGTGTTGGCATAGGCAAGACAGATAAACTAGACGTAAACTTGCAAAATACAAACGGACTTTTTATACTACCGGCTAAACAGGAGGTAGTTATAGAGGGTCAATATGAAGAGGCGTAGTAGTAGTACTATTCCATTTGGTTATAAACTAATGGAAGATGGTGAACATCTAGAAGAAGTAGAAGTAGAATTAAAAGCTCTTAATAAAATCGTACCGCTATTAAAAAATAATGTTTTATCTTTACGTGAGGCGGCTACATGGTTAGAGTATGATACAAATAGAACTATATCTCATACTGGTTTAAAAAAGATTGTAGATCGTTATGAGTGATTGGGAGGAAAACCCTGATGCGTATATGCGAAACGACAACGGGGATTTTATATTTAAAAAGGATGGAACACCTCGTAAGAAATCTGGCAGACCCAAAGGTTCGTCAGGTCGAGGCTACAACTACCACTCCGAAACCAAGGCCAAGATCGACGCAAGGAAAGTTGTACGAAAGAAAGAAAAGCGGTTAGCGCAGGTACGCACCAAGCTTGAAAACTATAAACGGTCACTCGACACTTCTAAAAATACTTTAAATAAAATAGAAGGAACTGAGGCAAAGGCTGAAGGTAAAATAACAACAACAACGACTGCTGATTTGCCCAAGGCGTTGAGGACTGTCGCAGAAGAGAACGTCATCTTTAAGCCTAATGATGGCCCACAGACTGACTTTCTTGCCGCTTCTGAGACTGATGTTTTGTATGGTGGTGCGGCTGGTGGAGGCAAGAGCTACGCGATGTTGGTTGATCCTCTTCGCTACGCTCATCGGGGAGCGCATAGAGCATTGATCCTGCGGCGTTCTATGCCAGAGTTACGAGAGCTAATAGACAAGTCTCGTGAACTCTACCCGAAAGCCTTTCCCGGTTGTAAGTACAAAGAAGTAGAAAAGCTTTGGAACTTTCCGTCTGGAGCTAAAATAGAATTTGGATTCTTGGAGAGAGATGCAGATGTATATCGTTACCAAGGACAAGCATATAGTTGGATTGGGTTTGATGAGATTACGCACCAAGCTACAGAGTTTTCTTGGAACTACTTGGCTTCAAGACTGCGTACAACAGATCCAGAGATTGTACCATATATGCGGTGTACCGCTAACCCCGGCGGTGTTGGCGCACATTGGGTAAAGAAAAGATATATTACTCCTTCACCGCCTAACGAATCATTTAAGGGAGAAGACGGCCTAAGTCGTAAGTTCATACCAGCAAGGCTAGATGATAATCCTTACCTAGCACACGATGGTCGTTATGAACAGATGCTAAAGGCTTTACCACCTACGCAACGACGACAGCTTTTAGAAGGTGATTGGGAGGTTGCAGAAGGTGCGGCCTTTACAGAGTTTGACAGAAACGTACATATTATTGATCCTTTTGAAATTCCTATAAACTGGGATCGCATAAAAGGTATTGACTATGGGTATGCTTCAGAATCAGCTTGTGTCTGGGGTGCAATAGATCGGGACGATAATACGTTAATAATATATAGAGAACTTTATCGAAAAGGTTTATTAGCTACAGACTTAGCTTTTATGCTGACTGAAATGGAACTAAATGATCCAATGAGCGTTTCGGGCGTATTAGATACTGCCTGCTGGAACCGCACAGGGCAAACAGGCCCAACAGTCGGTGAAACATTAACAAAAGCAGGACATAAGCTCAGACGAGCAGATAAAAACAGAGTTGCAGGAAAGATTCAAATCCACGAATACTTAAAAGTTCAGCAAAGCGGAAGGCCCAAATTACAAATATTTAATACTTGTCCTAACCTGATACGCGAACTACAAAGTATTCCTCTGGATAAAAGCAACCCTGAAGATGTAGATACCCACGCACCAGACCATGCGTATGATGCGTTGAGGTATTTGATTATGTCTAGGCCACGTATAGACGATACGTTTAGTCGTATGCGTCAGTTACATCGTGAAACTATTTATCAACCAGCAGATGGGACGTTTGGATACTAATATGAAGAAAAAAAGAGATATTTATAATATGGGCGGCTTATCTACTCATAAATCTATAGGTGATTTAGATTTAACTTTATCTGCATCAGGATCTGATGATTATCAAAGAGCCGGTGTTGGTGCATCTTACAAAGGCAAAGGTTTTCAAGTTCGTGGTGAAGCATCTACAGATAGGTTTGGTAATAGAAGGCACTCTGTAGGCGTTACAAAAAGTATAAATGATAGCCTTTCTATTGGAGTAGAAAGCAACGAAATTGATATTCCTGACGGTAGAGGAACTAGAACACGCTATACAGGAGTTACTGTTGAAAAGAAATTTTAAAGTTTGGCGACCACTAAACACTTATGGAATTTATAGTCTAGGTATTGTCGTAGGTTTTACACTTATCTATTCTCTCGTTAGCCTAACACCAATAGGATAAACATGGCAGAAGATAATACTATAATTGATAGCGCAAACAATCTTTACTTTGAACAAGTAGAAGGTGAAGATGGGCTGTCTATTAATGCAGATGCTCAAGTCAAATCAAATCTTGCTGGCCTTATTGAAGCACGGTTTGCAGATTCTAAGATGGCTAGAGACTCTGACGAAAACCGTTGGATTACGGCGTATCATAACTTCCGTGGACTATATCCTAAAAACGTAAGATTTAGAGAATCTGAAAAGTCTCGTGTATTTATCAAAGTCACTAAGACTAAAGTACTTGCGGCTTATGGACAGCTAATTGACGTAATCTTTGGTACAGGTAAGTTTCCTATTGGTGTAGCACATACTCCACTGCCTGAAGGTGTAAGCGAGTATATGCACCTAAGTTCTCAGGCTTCTCCCGGTATTGAAACAAATGTATCTGCGCCTAGTCCCGTTACTGTTGATGATCCTATGGATATTGGATATGCTGGTGATGGTCGTGTTTTAAAACCCGGAGCTACATTATCTAGCGGTGCAGGTATTTTTGAAGATCTTGAAACTGCTGAGAAT
>CERP01005205.1_pt1 | contig 10788 bp, 12 predicted proteins | sample 530801 | NCBI WGS metagenome assembly CERP01 (sample SAMEA2620991, study PRJEB7988) | marine metagenome | biome: marine biome (ENVO:00000447); feature: surface water layer (ENVO:00002042); material: "saline water (ENVO:00002010), including plankton (ENVO:xxxxxxxx)" | depth 5 m | reverse complement strand
ATGGATAAGAAAAATAGTGAATGAAGTAATGGAAGAAACGATGAATGAAATACAGGATAATGTTGATTATACTAACATAGAAGATATGGCAGCAGAGCATGTTGCTGAACGTATTGATGTGAGTGCTGAAGAAGTGTTAGAACATTTGAACATAGACGCTTCTGATATAGCACAATATGTGGACACCTATGACATAGCATATAACATGGACAAGGATGACATAGCAAATGAGATTAACATAAATGATGTTGCAGATGAAATTGATTTGAATGATTTGGCTTCTTATGTAGCAGAAAATGTAAGTGTGGACTACAAAGAAGTAGCAAGCAACTTATCAATGGATGAATTAGCACAAGAGATTGACCACGGTATGTTAGCAGAACAGATATTGGATAACGATAATTGGGAAAAAGACGATGAAGGGAATCTAGTTATGTTTACTGCTGCTATGCAAAAAGCATTGGCTATTCATGACGCAAAAATAACTAAGGTGTTTCAAGAGTTGGCTGATGCTCTTTTTCTTGTGGCAGAAGAAAGAAGAGAGGTGGAAGAATGAAGTGGAATGAAGCACAAAGATTGATGACGACAGCGAGAGACAAGACTAAGGGTAAGCCTATTGGAAACAACACAAGGTTATACTTTGAAAGTGCTTGGGGTGAAAAACATTACACCATACGTTTGCATGGTAATGTAATCATGAAGATATATCGTGATAGAATTGTGCCGTTGGATGGTGGTTGGAGAACAGTTACTACCAAAGCACGATTGAATGAACACTTACCACAAGGATTCTATGTGTTCCAAAAGGATTGGGAATGGTTCTTACAGGATATGTACGCAACCAATCCTGATGACCCTGATAAAGCATTAGTATATCCTTTCGGTGATGTCTATTACATATCTACAAAAGACTTTGCATCATTCGTTCACGGAGAGTTGTCATCAAAGGTGATGTTGTATAGCACACATCCAAAATACCCTGAAGTATATGAGAAGGAGATGATACAATGACATACTATTCTATACTACCTGTAAATGCTTGGAATCAAGTTGATGGTAATACAGTAATGCACATGATGGGATATGAAAGGAATTGGATATTACGTTCTTTTCAAGATGCAATAGGATATGGATATGATGTTCATACATTAATATTCTTATGTGAAGAACACATTAGATTGTGGTCGTCTAACGATGACATAGATAAGATTCTCAGGTATCTAAAATGGGTTCGTAAAGATGAATACCCTCATCTTACATTTAAGGATAAAGGTGAAGAAGAATGATTGACAAAGATACATACATACCAAGCAAAGAAGATATGCACAAACTAATCAAAGCCTTTGCGTCAGTTCACGTAGAGAATCAGAAAGATGGTATCGGGGCGAACAAGCCTGATGCACCGTTCTTCATGAGGATGGCTAACGCAGACATTATTGATGAAGAGGATTACATTGAGATGGCTGATAGATTTTACAAATATAGATTGACACAACTACCTGTAATACAACACATCGCTGGCTTCCCACCTAGTACAAATTGGGATAAAGCATTGTTGATGTTGAAAGAGTTAGGTCAGAAGGCTAAGGTAGCAAACCAACTCAAGAGAGATAAGGTAAATAGATTTGAGAAGATGTTTGATAGAAGTAAAATACATTGGGATGCTGTAAAGAAAGAAGTGTACTTTGACCCTGTGATGATGGCAGATATAGTTATGAAAGCAGAAGAAAATGATGAGTTGTATCAACCCATCTTAGTGAAGGTGATGCAGAGAATCATTAATAATGTGAAGAGCGATGTTGAAGAGAAAACAATTCATTGTGAGAGATATAAGAAGCAAGGTAAGTGGAAGTCTATCTCTTTGAGGTTCACCAACAAGTATGATGTGGGTATTCCTTTCTACAAATGTATGAAGCATCTGATTGAGGATTGGAAAGACTTCAGTTGGGATAGTGGTAATACATGTATGTCTGTCAAAGATGATGTTGGTTCAATAAAGAATGTAATAAAATGTATTGACATAATCAATGACATGATTGCTAATGGTGATGAGAACCATCCTAGAGAGTTTAGACAACTCAATAGTGAGATACGTGGGTTGTATATGGATAAGACTTTGATTGATTACAGCAACTTGAGTGCTATGATTTCTGATGCTGATGATTTGTTTGCGGCTAAACCTACTGACTATACTGCTAAATTACACAAGGGAGATGTTGCTATCTATTTACCAATCAATGCTGTTGACTTTAGAAGTGTGTTGAAACACACAGGTAATGCTAAGTTTGATGGTGATGAGAAGTTTTGGACTGTATCATTATCATTAGTGCATGATATTATTGAAGAGTTGAATGACTACTATAGAGAAGATGAAGATGATGACGATGAAGATTTGATTCAGATGGCATACAAAAACAAGTTAGTTAATTCTATCATGTCTATTGAAAGTGTTGCTGAATATGTTAATGCTAAGGCTGAGAGAATACACTTAAGTGGTTCAGTTACAGTTGATGACGATGATGTTGTTGAGTCAATGAGGTCTAGGCTTGCAGAGATATTCCCTGCTGGACATGTGCTTTACCCATTCCAATACACAGGTGTTAGATACGCTGAGATTTCTAATGGTAGATGTTTGATTGGTGATGACATGGGTATTGGAAAGACGATACAAGCGTTGGCTTATGCAGCCTTGCATCCTGAACATCACCCTGTGTTGGTAGTATCACCTGCTAATGTAAAGTTCAATTGGTTAAGAGAAGCGGAGAGATGGATAGGTTCTACATATACATCAGCAGTTATTAGAAAGGGAAAGGATGTTGTGCCTGATACTGATATAGTTATCATCAACTACGATTTGATGAACAAACAAAAGGATGCTTTACTTGCTAGAGGATTCAAGACAATCATTTGTGATGAGTCTCATTACTTGAAGAGTTACAAAGCAGCGAGGACTAAGGCTACAATGGAAATTGTAAAAGAATGTGAATCAGTATTGTTCCTATCAGGCACAGCCATGAACAACAGACCGATTGAACTGTGGAATACATTACTTGCTTTACGACCTAGTGAGTGGCGTGGGAGATGGCTTGAATATACAGAAAGATATTGTGGTGCAGAATACAATTCAGCGGGTTACAGAACTTACAATGGTTCTTCCAATGAGGCTGAGTTGAATGCTAAACTTAGAGACTTGATGATTAGGAGATTGAAGAAAGAAGTTATGGCTGAGTTGCCTGATAAGGTAAGACAGTATCACTATGTTGAATTGACAGCAAAAGAGTCAAACAAATATTATGCTGAACAACAAAGTATCTTGTCTAACATAGTATCAGACAAACAATACGATGGTGGTGTGCGTAGCAACGGTGGTGCTGATGCTCTTGTAGCATTGACACATCTAAGACATTTATGTGGGTTGATGAAAGTCAACGCTGCTATTAGTTATGTGAATGAATATAAAATGAACAATGACAAACCACTACTTGTGTTCACACATCACAAAGATGTACTACATAATATATACACAGGTTTGAGGAATCAAACTAACCCACCAAGAATTGGTTTAATCACAGGTGATATAGCATCAGAGAAGAGACAACAAGTTGTAGACCAATTCCAATCAGGTAAGTTAGATGTAGTGCTTGCTACTACACCTGCTGCTAAGGAAGGGTTGACACTTACTGCCGCTGATACTGTGGTGTTTGTTGAACGTGAGTGGTCGCCCTCACATGAGGAACAAGCAGAAGATAGAGTCAATAGAATTGGACAGGATGCTGATACAGTATGGGCTGTCTATCTAACAGTATCAGGTAGTATAGATGAGAAGTTCAACAAGGTAGTTGAAGAGAAGAGAGAAGTCATCAAGGCTGTCCTTGATGGTGGAGAGATTGGAGAAAGGAATAGTATAGTTAGTGAGTTATTAAAAGAGATGATGAAAGATGGTAACAGGAAAGCAAAAGAATATTTTTACAGGAGTGATGATGAATGAGTAAATGGATGTATGGATATAAGAGATTGAAGAAAGAGAATGAAATGTTGAAAGCGAAGATAGAAGAATTGGAGAGTGATGTTGAATGAGTGAGAGACACAAGTGGGCTAAGTATGAAATGGACAATGAAGAAAGAGAATGGTATAACCCAAGATTTGGTGGCAACCTGAAAGAGTTCATCAGGAGAATGGTTGAGGATGAGGGCTTTGCTATCGAGGCTTTGTTCCCATTACCTACCGGAAGAAGCATTCGTTTACTTCGGTCTGAAGAGAACGATATTGGTATACAATTGCATGACTACGAAGAAATGGCTTACCAAGCATTAAACCTTGAGCATACTAACATGGACTTCTCCAAAGGTGATAACTTACAGACCATTTCTGTAATGATGACAGGTGATGAGTGGTGTGATGTGATACCGATTAACGATTGGTCGTTCAAACATGAACAAGAAGATGTTGTAAACAAGATAGTGCAATCTATGAGAGATGAGATAATGGGGGATGACGCATGAATATGGTAGACACAATACCAATAGTATTGGTTGTAGGAATATTTGTATTGTTCACCGGCAACTTAGTGTTGAGATATTATATGGCTTACAAGGAAATTATAGGAGTGATGAGAAAATGAATATATTTGTATTAGATGATGACCCAATTATAGCAGCACAAATGATGGACTGCGTTAGAGTGCCAAAAATGGTAACGGAGACAGCACAGATGATGGCATCAGCCCTGCGTAGACATGGTGCTACTGATGAGATGTTTATTGGTCTTGGTATCTTGACTAAGGCTGGAAAGCCCTACAAAGGTGGCTACGCACATCACCCATGCACTATTTGGGCTGGTGATACACACCCTAACTTTTCTTGGTTAGCGATACATGGCATTGGTTTAATCAGCGAATACAGAAAGCGATTCGGTAAAGAACATGCTTGCGCTAAACCTATAATCAGGATGGAAGGGCTTGGTCGAGTATTAATACTCAAACCAAGTGATGACATTTTGGAACACATCACAGGTGGGGTAAGAACACCATTTGCACAGGCTATGCCTGATGAATACAAAGATGATGATGCAGTCAAAGCATACCGAGCCTACTACCACAGCAAAGCAGACAGTAAAGGCGGTGTGCATTACAGACACACAAGCCCGCCTTATTGGTGGTTGGGGGTGAGTGCATGAGTAAAAAAGATTCAGCGAATAATGCTAGAAAATATGTTGAAGAGAGATACCACAAAGGAGAATATTCTGTTGAATGGATATTAGACCAATGGGAAAAATCAATGAGAGCCATCTATAGAGCAGATAGATTCTACAGAAAGTTTGAGAGATATATTGACCCTATTGATTTAGGTGTTGAGGGGTTAAGTAAATCTGTGCGTTTTGATTATGACTTCAATTTCTCTGCTGTGATGTATGACATACTAACGGAGAAAGATGTGATGCCTGAATACATGTGGCTATGGCAACAAAAGGAGAGTGAGTAAAATGAATGATAAAAAAATACACTTGTGGGGAAAATACTTGGGTGATAAACATGGAGAATGGGAACATATAGACACGGCTGATGAACATAACACGAAGGATTTCCTCATGCAAAACTACCGCATGGCGTTTGGTTCTGATTGGGTATTCGTGTGGAAGGACACAGCGGAGTGAAAGATGATAGTGATTGACGCTTATGGGTGTAGACTTTCACCCATTATAAAGCGTACATGTCTTAAGTTTCTTTTATAAAGGTTTTAGATTTAAGACTATTAAGAAAGTCAATAAAAAAAAGAGAGTGAATAAAGTGAATAAGAAAAGAATAACGATAGCAACAACAACAGGCATAACAACGATTGCAATAGATAGCATATGTGCTTACACATATGTTACATCTGAATGTGTGCAAATACACTTGAAGTCAGGTACAATATTTACCACATCTGATTTTGATAAAGTGAGAGACACATTAGAAGTGGTAAAGGAAGTGGAACAATGAGTGAAGAAAGTGATACAATGAGTGAAGATATAGAAAAAGAAACAATGACAGCAAAGAATTGGAATAAATGTTACAGGTTAGATGAACATGACGGAGATGAAATTGCATATTCATCCTATGAAGGTGAATACAATATTGAATACTATCCTGAAAGGTTTACCACTAAAAAGAAACTGAATTACAGCATTGGTGTGTGGAAAGAGAATGAGAATAAGATGTGGATGCTTACGTCAATAGGTTATGATACACCACATGCAGATATAATGAAAATAATCGAAAGTGACAAACCTCTTAGAACCTTAACAAAGTTGTTTGGTAAAAAAACTCAATACTATGATTTAGTTGAAAGGAAAAAGAAAACATATTCTGTTTATGATGAAAATACTATGACACCATTAAGGCATGTATCTTACGCTAAAGTAAAATATACTCTAAGGTTTTTTAGAATGAGAGCAAATCTTGAGGCAAATGATAATTTTGATGGTATGAAGTTAGTTTTATTGGCTGATTGTGTGAATCATGCTGAATCTGATAGCCCTACTGAAATAGATAGAGCATGTCAAGCAATTGTAAAAATAATACATGTCTTTGGGGATGCTTCACAATATCTAACTGTGAAAGATGATAACACGATTACCATATCTCTTACTAGAACAGGAAAAGTAGTAACAACAATTAACATGAAAGATAATTACAAAGAGATTGGTAGACACAATGGAGAGGAACAAATGAGAGAAAAAGAAAATATAATAAAAGAAGGAGTGATATAAAATGGGTAAAGCAGAAAGACAAGGATATACAAGTTGGGATAATTTATTGAAAACAGGCGCAGTTGGTGATGATGTACTATGGACTGATGATGAAATCTATCGTAGTTGTACTCTAGGAGAATTAAAAGATACAATAGGTACAGCGTTTCCAATAGACTTAGCAGTTGCATACACACTAGGTTCTGTGGGTAGGGATAGAGGATTAACTGTTGATGATATGGTGAATGATTACACAAGGAGAGCAACTATACTAATGAATGGAAAAGTAGGTTATGGACAAATGCCTACCCCTGAAGCAGAATCTTGTGGACATGACATAGTTGATGCATATGTATTCAATTTTCCTAGATTAAGACATGCAACGTTACAATCAGATGGCTACCTTTTAACCTTTAATAGTAGTTCAAATGTAACACTAAAAGACCAATTAACTAGCACTTCATGGGTAGAAGAACACGGTGAAGTGCCTGAAGAAGTAATAAAACTAACAAGTTTTAGATTGGATAAATCATGTGGACAGCATTTCAATGTGTATGAAACATTGTTTAGTGATACTTTCAAACCATTACTAGACTATCTTATAGGTTGTGGATATGATAAAATGCCGTATGACAAAACGGGATATGATTTAGTAAGACAGGAAACAAAAGGTGAGTGTGGGTTTACTGATGAAGATGTAGATGAAGGTGGAAATAGAAAAGTCTGTTCTCACCACTCCCCTACCTATGAAACAAATTGGTGGTTGTTGAAGGATAGAAGTAGTGAAGTTGGTGGTGTTAGACAGATTTGGACAACAGGTAAAGGTAACACAACAAGGAATGGTTATCACAATAATCAGTTCAGGTATAGTAAGTTGCTTAATGACTTACATGATGGTTGGTATAATGAAAATTGCTTAGTGGTGAGTGATGATGTGATTAGATTCTCTACGGTAGCAAGACGACTTGTGAACAATTTAGATGATAAACTTGTCAAGCAACAGATAAGAAAATCACTTAACAGAATGAAGAATTGGTCGGGTAGAAACCTACTTTCAATAGATTTGAATGGTAGAGCAAAGAGAGGTATACATACAAAATATAGTTGGTCTAATTGGCATTGGTTAGAAAATGTACACACTATGGCTAAGTATACTAACAGTAAGAATAGAAAGATTGGTGATAGAGTCTGTACCAAATGTTATTCATCAGGTTATACTGATGAACAAGGTAATGGCACTTGTCAAGATACTTGTAATGAAGGTTGGTTATATGACAAATACGGTACATACTACATTCACGGTAATGAAATATCAAAGTATCGTTGGCTTCCTATAATGGGTAATGCGAATGATGTGGAAAGACCACACTTGTATTGTTTTGACTCTTGGCCTCATTTGAATATGGTTTATACAACAGCACAAGAATTGATATTTGCTAGAAAAACATTTGCAGCAGCATCCAACAGATTGAATGGAATGAAAATCAACGCTGATTGGGATGAGAGTGAGGGTGCAAGGTCTGATATAACTGATGATGATATGAAAGGAATGGGATTCAGAATAGATAAGATAGTACCTAGAAACTATGAATGGGTTGCTTTACCTGCTGAAATACACCCTGAAGAGTTTAGTACAGCATGGGATTTATACAAAGGTGCATTCAACGGTAGCCCTGAGTTCTTTGAAGAGTTTGCAGGTTTGTTTGTAGACGGTGATTCGTTTACAATATACAGGCTTGGTGGAGACTCATACAAATACAAACACTTGAGTTCCCCTGATGTAATTAATGTTGATGAAGAAACAACAGAGGTGATAATTAATGAATGAAGCGTTTATGGAGAAGTTGAATGACAAAGTTAGAGAAATGTATGAGTTTCTGAATGAGCAACCTAGAGAGTTGCCACCAAGAACAGCAGATTACATAGAAGGTGTGAGAGCATTACAGGCTATCATGTCATCTTTACACAGAGATGAGAAGCATTTGCATAATGGTTGGTTTGTTTCATCAAAGATATTAAAACAATCTTGTTATGATAATGACACTTACACATTACTTGCACATGAGTTATCAGAACAGACAGGTGTGCCTTTCTTCATAACTAATAGCATTAGTTATCAAATTAATGATGACCCATCACAGATGAAATGGAGTTTGAGTGGTATGTTACCACCAATAGCAAATGAAAAATCCACGCATACACTAACCATGATTGCTTATGGTGGAGTCAAAGAAGGGTGGTGGAGTCTAGATGACGTAGACATTCCACCACATCACTTTGATGAACTCGACCTAGAAATTGGTGGGCCTAGTGTATGGGTGTTAGGAGATGACTATGAAATGTTACAAGGAGATGAATAAAATGCAAGACGAAGAAGAAAATGTAAATGATATGATGAATGATATGTTGAATGATATAATGCAAGGGTTGTGGGATGACGTTGCTAATGAAAGTGCAGAAGTGGTGGAAGCCATCAAGACTAACAAAAGCGATTACGGCACTCTAACGCCTGATAGATTGGCTAAGGTGATGTCGCAGAAAGCGGCTAGTTTGATTAAGGACAGACAGAAGAATAGTGTTTACCCTAGTTTACCGATTGAGTTATTGTTGTTGGAAGATGACGATGCTCTTGCAGCAGCAGCACTTACTTACATAGAAGATAAGTTAGTCAATGAGTATGCTTTCATACGTGCTTGTCCTGAAGTTGCTAGACATGGTGTAATTGAATCCATCAAAGTTACTAGAGAAACATACATGGATGAATGGAGAAGGCTTGCTACGATAATGAAAGAGCAAGACCCTAATGGATGTATGTTACTACAACCTTTCATTGATGCTACATCAAGTATGGTGCTTGCGCCTAATCTGTATGCTGTTGTTGGTGAAGGTCATGATGGGGTTACTGCTTCACATGGTAGACAACTATACTTTGCTTTGAAGCCTAGAGATGCAGATGGTAATGTGGCAGAATACTTTGAAGGATTGGGTCAAGTGGAGAAGGATAACTACGAGTTAGAGTTTGTGTTTGATAGAGGTGAGAAATGGTTGACATGGCCTGAGGCTTACATGCACTCAAACATCTATCTAACACAAGTAAGAGGTGCGCCTGAACATGCACCTATGATGCCAGCGTTTGAATATCAAGCCATAAGAAACGGTGAAGAAGTAACACTTCTTTCAGACATTATAGGTTCTGTGCCAAAAGGAAAAGTTGAGGTCAAACAAGTATGGGTGGCTGAAGGATTGGAAGATGTGCCGTGGTTAGAGGCCAACATCACAAGAGAACTATGCCCTGAAGGATTTGTTATATCACACCCTGAAGGCTCTTTGTTATCTCACATATTTGCTCATGCAAGAGGACATGACATACCTTACATCGTAGGGAGTCCTGAGATTGGAGAGACATGGGTTGAAGGTTCAGCAGGTAATGTTGCTAAGGAAGAAGGTGTTGAGATTATACCAAAACCATACAATCCTTACCATGAGTCCATGCGACAAGCATTCTATGTTGGATTACAAATGTCTCAGACTAGGTATCAAAGACAACATGGTTGGTTCTCTCACTTCTTCCATATGTGGAAAGGAATGAATATTAACGGCACTAATTGTGCTGTGTTAGCAGGTGCGTTTGCAGGTTGGGTTGTGAAAGCAGCCATGTCAGTATGTCTTGGAGAGTTGAGGCACATTTACATCAATCCTACCATCGCACAAAATGGTTACATCGAAGTTCCCGCTGTATTACATCTGTTGTGTGGCGACCACTTTGAAGGATTCAGTTTGAAGAACAGGCAACATTACTTTGCTAGTGTAGAGAATCAGAATCCATCATATTCTGATATGAAGGCCGCACTTGAATGGTGTGCTAAATATTTCAATAATGATAACATAAAATGGAAGAATGGTTTTGGTGGAAAGAATTGGCAAGAGTGTGCTTTGAAGGCTGCTGAAGTAGCAGGTGTTATAGATACTTTTGTGAATGATATGAGTGAAGAGAATCTTAAGGCAGTATCATTAGCGGTTAATTCCTGTGAAACATGGCAACACAACAATGGTAGTTTGTTC
>CERP01038833.1_pt1 | contig 10795 bp, 28 predicted proteins | sample 530801 | NCBI WGS metagenome assembly CERP01 (sample SAMEA2620991, study PRJEB7988) | marine metagenome | biome: marine biome (ENVO:00000447); feature: surface water layer (ENVO:00002042); material: "saline water (ENVO:00002010), including plankton (ENVO:xxxxxxxx)" | depth 5 m | reverse complement strand
CATTTTATGTATTTAAAAAACATATCGTTACGCCTTAATATACTAATAACATTACATTAATATAAATCATTACAAATTAACAGTATAAAAAAATAATACAGTACTTTAATAATATGTGTTGACTTATTGTATACTATATGTATTATATAAATATCAAAACAATATGAAAGGTTAAACTATGAAATTATTATCAACTAATCAAAGTAATACCAAGGTAAAGAAATCAATTAAATATATGACGTTATGGAAAAACTTAAAAGATGTCGATTACGCAAGCTTGTCTTTAATGCCAAACAATAAAATATGTGGAGGCGCTAAAAGTGGTGGATGTATGAATATATGTTTGAAAGGTAGTGGTTTTGCTAAGGTTTTTAAATCTGTGAATATATCTAGAAAAAACAAAACAGATTTTTTATTAAATGATCGTATAGGTTTTATTTCTCAATTAGATAAAGAGTTAAATAACTATGATAAAAAATGCATTAAGAACAACAAAAAAGGTTTTGTAAGATTAAATACAATTAGTGATTATCCATTTTATAAAAGTGGATTAATGCAAAAATACCCTAATTTAATATTTGTTGATTATACAAAAATTGCTAAAAGATTGACTGAAGATTTACCTAGTAATTATCATTTAGTTTTCTCTTTTAGTGGAAGAGATCAATACAGTAATCAAGTAAGAATTGCTTTAAAAACTAACTTCCCTATATCCGTAGTATTTTACGATAAATTCCCAAAAACATTTTTAGGAAGAGAAGTTATTGATGGAGACAAGTCAGACTTAAACAATGTATTACATCATAATAAAATAATAGCCTTAAAGTATAAGGAGGTTAATAAAGATGACTTTGAAGAAAATAAGAATAATGGGTTTATAGTCTTTAATAATCAATTAGATCACTACAATAATAAATTTTTAAATTAAATAGGAGTTAGAAACATGCTTAATTATTGGTTTATGTATAGTAATATTGATGTAAATAATCAACCATCACATTTTAAAACAAAAGAGAGAGAATGTTTAGATTGTAAGGAGTTGACAATATCTAGAGATTATGAAGATACATTAGAAGAATGTGACTACTGTAAATCTAAAAACTTAGGTAATGAAACAATCAAATTAAACCCAAACATATAAAGGTTAAACTTATAATACTGTTATTATTTAACAGTATTATGGGATTTATCTTTTGATAGATCATATTAAAACAATTTTAAAAGGTTAAAAAATGAATAGAAAATTATTAAATATGCATATTGACGACGCAACACCTAAAAAATTTACCAAATATGAAAGAATAAGATTTATATCAGAATGTTTATTAATCTTAGTAATGATAACAACATTTATATTTTTACTTTCAATAAGTGATATTATTGATGGCTATTTAAGAGCCATATAAGAACAAAAGAATTTAAATACAGTCTAACACCATAGATTGTATTTAGATAGCCTATAAGAGGCTTAAAACGTCATTAATTATTAGAGGAGTTTTAAAAAATGACTAATTTTACTACGTTTGGGTTTAAACCCTTAATATTGAGATCAAATGATGAATCTAAAAACAGTCTTAGTATTTATTTATGCAGATGGAATGAAAACGACATTGTAGAAATTCATACAAGCGACACTTTATATGATCATTATAAAGACACTAATCTATTTGATGACAACGAAAAGTTGCAACATTTTTCACCAAATAGTTTACCAATGACATTATACTTGAGTGCTTATTTAGATGTGTCAGACGACGACGCATTTTTAAATCAAGATTTTGAATTAGATAATTTCACAATAAGGAGGATACAGTAAATGAGTAAATTTACAGAAAATTATTATAGTGATCCAAAGGTCACACACCCAGAAATTACTATAAATGAACCAATCCCATATAAATGGATATCATCTAGTTATACTCATGATCTTAGCCCTAGTTTTACTTATAAAGGTTTACAAATTTTTGTAACTGATGAGAAGACACAGAAACTAGAACAATTGCCACACAGATATTCTATACAACATTATGATACTGAGAAACATGGTCATGATGCAGTATTTTTAAGTAGTGATTGGAATAAGGTTTTAGAGTTTGTAAACAACTATGAAGAGGAGAAATAAAAATGAAGATTAATAAAATTGAGTTAAAAAACATAAAATATTTTGCAAGTGGTAGTGAAGAAACACCATGTTATAACGCAGATATATTTATTAATGATGCAAAAGCTTTTTATGTTAGAAATAATGGGTGTGGTGGTTCTGATAATCATGACATCCATGAACCATTTACATATAAAGATTTAAACGATCTTGAAAAATATTTAATAAAACAAAATGGTGAAACTTTTGAACCAATTGACTCTTGGTGTCATGATAGACTTTACGTTCATATTGATCAAAAGAAACTCAAAAGAGATATGAGCAAAAAGTTTATATGTGTCGATAATTTAAAAAAGGAACTTTATGCCTATGCAAAAAAAGGCAACACAACTGTTCAGTTCTACGATCATATGACCAAACATCATCCTAATGATACTTGCCTTAACTTTTTATCTTTTGACGATGCATGGAAACTTTATGATGGGGTGACATCATGACATATCATATAAGAGTTAGAGCAGAATTTGTTGGTTATTATACTGTTAAGAACAAACCTTCTCCTTTTGATTTGTTAGACGTTGAAAAAGAGTGGGCAGATAATATTGTAGAGGCAGAACATATAGCCAAAGATAGATGCATAAATGAAATCATTGGTAATGGAGTGGATATGGTATTTGATTATGACCATATCCATGACGAAAAAACCATAAAAGAAATGTTTGATGGAGAGGAGTCCCAATGAACAATCATATAATAAAAGAAACTTCTGATGAAGTTGTTTACCTTAGAAAATTATTACAACAATATAAAATTGATATTAAAAATAATAAGATTTCAAAAGACAATAAATTAAAATCAATTGATAATTTTATAAGACTTACGCAAATAATCTATTCCAAGATTAACTATGGAAAGGATTTAATGTCATGATAAATCATCTTGATCTGTGTAGTGGTATTGGTGGTTTTGCTCTTGGATTTAATTGGGCAAAACTATCCAAGACTATAGCATTTTGTGATACTGAGAAATTTTGTCATAAAGTGTTAAGTAAAAATTTTCCAAATGTACCAATATTTAATGATGTTAAGGAGTTAGCAAATGAGCCAAGAAAATTTATTCAAAGACCAATTGGAGTCCTTACAAGTGGATATCCATGCCAACCATTCAGTACAAGTGGTAAAAGGAAAGGAGAAGAAGACCCTAGACACATCTTTCCGTACATCCATGAAATTGTTAAACAAGTTAGACCCTCTTACTGCGTTTACGAAAACGTTTATGGGCATGTCTCCATGGGACTTGACGAGGTATTGCTTAGAATGGAAGACATTAACTACCATACGAGGGCGTTTGTTATTTCGGCTGCATCAGTCGGAGCAAGGCACAGAAGGAATAGAGTCTTCATCATCTGTAAAAACATGGGCAACTCCTACTACGATGGACTCACTTCCACCGAGGTCAGAGGATGCGACCAGGAAAATGCAACAAGGCCACAGAAAAGGACGAAAACGCCCAAGCAATTTGAGGGAGCAAGTACATCCAAAAACAATGTCAATGTATCCAACACCGACAACAAAAGGATATGGCCATGCATCAATGGGGCAGACAATGAAGTTCAGAAAGTTAGTAGAGAAAGGAGAAATGACGGAGAAGGAGGCTCAAGCTATGATGAACGGAGTAACATTGCGACCTCCAAGGATGGAAGAATGGAAGTATCCAACTCCGACTCATGGTCTTCAGAAACACTCGTACAATGGCAACAATCAATATTACGAGAAACGATTGAAAGATGGGAGACAAATAGACCTCACAATGAAGATATATCAGACCGAGGGAGATGCGAGGCTCAATTGCGATTGGACGGAGTGGCTAATGGGATATCCTATTGGATGGACGAACCTAGAGGAGTGCCAAGAACCATCGTCGATCAAAAAGACAGAGTCAACAGACTTAAAGGTCTAGGTAATGCAATAGTTCCACATCATGCCTATCATATTGGACTAGCAATTAAGGAGGATATTAAAAATGAAAAACAATGATTGGAAATTTATAGTCAGAGTTAATGGTAAAATTGAAAATTATTATAAAACATTTATCTTGGCTCAAATGAACTACCACAATTTGCGTCTTAAATCAGATAACATAGAAGTACATCTTACAGAGATAGAAAAAGATGGGATTGAAAAAACTTTAATGAAAAATGATTAAGATACATTGTAATATTAGATTAATATGTATTGGTCTAATATTACATTACTAAACATATTTTTTAATAAATTAGTTTAGTATTATATTTTGTTAAACTATGTATATTGAATAATATATATTAGATAATATAAAATATATTTTACAAAAAAAAAAATTTATGTCAAATAAAAAAAAGGAGAGTCACAAAACTCTCCTTTTTCTAGTTATCAAAACAACTAATGTAAGGCTACATACACTAGAGATATTAATAATAAATATTTTTAAAAAAAATACAATAAATTATTTAATGTTTTGAAGATATGTTATGCAGTATCCAACTTTATCAACTAAACTATCCTCATGATCTGGATCAAATGTTAACCTAACAGTTTTTATCCAATCCATAATTAAAGCTATGTCTTTTCCTTGAACTTTTCCTTCTCGTTCAATAGCTTGTTTGACGACAACGTCAACTCCTATAGCAATTAGGTCATGATTCTTTTTTATGTCTCCATAATTCTTGCCGCGATCATTAATTATATTTAACGCTTTGTCAGTTAAGTCTTGACCAATCTTCATGTCAGATTCTCATAAATATTTTTACTAACATAGCCGTGAACAAAATCCTCAACTTTTCGGCTGCCCCTCTCTACACTAGAAAGATCACGATAATATTTCCAATAGGCCTCAAGAGTCAACCTTGCCATCTTTGGATTTTTTCTTTGCATCATGTTAATATCTGGGTGAGTCATCATGGCATCAGTAAATTTTTCTTGCGTCTTGTATAACCTCGCAAATTTTTTAAATATCATTTTGTCATTCCGTGACATCTATTTTCTCCCTAACAATGTAACACCAGGTATCAAAATCAACCTCACATAAAAGCTCTTCTGTATTAGAAAAATTTCTGGATAATGTATTTATTCTTACAACACACTTAATAGGATGATTATTGAATTTATAAATTAGTACAGGTTTCTTACCTTTACAATTAGAAACGCATTGGTCCCACCAAGATTTTCTATAGATAGTTCCAGACTTATACGCTTTACACTCAATGCTCCATCCAGGTATCTCAATATCAGAACCACCAATTTGATATTGATCTAGATTTCTCCTAGCATCATAGCCAAGGCTATGCTTTATCATAGAACAAATCTTTCTCTCGAAGGCAGCGCCTTTATCTCGACTGTTCGGCACGGAGTCTCTCTTGATATTGTCTCATAAAATCATTTGCTCTTACTTGTCCATCAGTCGCAATCTCAATATTATTCATGGCAGTAGGACTTGGAAACCTCTCACCATTTAATATTTTACATATACTAGAGCGAGAAAGATTTGACCTCTTGCCAAACTTAGATTGTGATTCTCTACTTTGATTTAAATATTCTTGTAATAACATAATAATTACTTTTATCAGGTGTTGACATAAAGTCAAATGTTTGATACAAAAAAAAATGAGGAGTTTAAATATTATGAAAAATATACCAGAATATCGTAAAACTTTTGGCAGTATTCACGAGAGTTTTAGCAACGGAAACATACCCAAAGACCAATGGCTATTAAAGCTATACCTTAGAAAAGAGCATAAGATGTCTTTTCCTAATGCAGCTAGAATGTGGAGTGGTACTATTAGTCAATTAGGTCTTGATTACTTTATGGGTCTTGACGATTATTCAACAATAGATGGTCAACAAGATGGATCAAACATTAATGATGCTGTTCGTCATGCTCTATCAAAGTATCAAGAATATCAACCAAGAAACTTTGATAAGGGGAAAGACAAAGAAGAATACGAAGAATTTAGAGAGCATATTCCAAACTTAATAAAGAATGCATCAGAAGGTGTTAAGGAATATTTTTCAAATGTAAATCAGATTGAAGGTGAGTATCAACTGCTTTTTAAAGAACCACAAATTGATATACCTATCATGATATATCAAGATTACAGCGGTGGTGGTAAGCAAATAGACTTAAAATGTCATATGCCTTTAAGAAATCCACCAAAAAAAGATGGTACTAGAACTTGGAGAATACCAAAGCCTTATACTGAACCAAGGCCAGCTTGGATAAAACAACAAGCAGTTTACTGGAAAGCAACCAAACAAAAACCTGCCTTATTATCAGTAACATCATCGGATTATAGTATAATTGACGAAGAGAATTGTGAGTTATTAAAGGAAGACAATCTGGAAATAGCTTATAATGAAGTAGTGAATTCATGGAAGGTTTCACAGAATTTACTCAAAGTAAGTAATGGGTCATGGAAAACATTGGCAAGTCTAATCCAACCAGATATGGATGAAATTGCCAGACTACATGGCCCACAAATTATCAAAATAGCAAAACAACTATGGGAGTACTAAATGACACAAGTATTTAAATTGCATCGTAGAGATGCAGACACAACAAGCAAAGATTCTGCAAAAAAATTAGACGTAACTCGTATGGAAAAAATAGTCTATGACGTAATAGATAACTACGGAAATAGCGGATGCATACAAGACGATGTATTGCGAGACTTAAATAGCTATTCTTATTCTACTGTTACTGCCCGTTTTAAGGCCTTGGAAGAGAAGATGTTGATTGTTAGGTGCGATCATACACGAAAAGGTAAATCTAATCGCAGACAAAGAATTATGATGTCAAAAAGATTTTATGATTTTCACAATCAGATGTCTGATGATGAGTTACAACAAGGTTTGTTAGGAGTTTAATTATGACGGACAAGGAACAAGAATTAATTCAAGCAAAAGATTTGTTAGAAATCAAACTTGAAAAATTAAAAACTCAGATACTTGAATTAAAAGCAGATAAACTAAATCTGCAGCAACAAGTATCATTATTAACACTTGTAAGAGGAGAATGAAGATGGATAACGTTTTAGTTAAAAAACGTCAGACATATCTGACTATGTTCAAAGATGGTTGTGCTGATGCTTTACAAATAGGGACCATGGATGAGAACAAAACATCATCTGCCTATTACAAGCAAGGCTATGACTTTGGAATGTCTTTTAATTTTGAAGAAGTTTATGTGGGCGATGAGAAAGAAAATCAAACCTACTTTTTACAGACAAGGGAGAATGAAGATGGCTGATTTAACTAAAGCCATGTCTGAAGTTGCAGATATGCATAAGAAACATGGTGTAATGCAAAAGGGTAACAAAAAATATACCCAGGTTGTCCACAGAATGGAGGCCTTCAGAAAAGTACACGGCACAGAATTTGGTGTTAATACTAAAATATTGGTTGATGATGGTAAGAGAGTAGTTATAAAGGCCGTCATAACTGATAAAGAAGGTAGGGTTATAGGGTCTGGTATGGCTGAAGAAATTAGAGGGCAAGGCCATGTCAACACCACTTCTGCGCTAGAGAATGGAGAAACGTCATCGATAGGTCGTGCTTTAGCCTCACTTGGTCTTAGTGGTGGAGAATATGCGAGTGCCAATGAATTAGAAACTGCAAAACGTAATGCAGATAACTTAAAAGAATCTTCTTCCGATACAGATGAAGGGTCTGAAGATCCAACAAATACGGAAGAAGAAAAGCCTGGGGCGGCAGGTGAATCAAACTCCTCAGTAGATGATTTGCCGCCTCAACCATCTTGGGATGAAGTGATATCTAAAATTAATAAAGATATAGATTTAATTAAAAACAAAAAATACAATATAGATATAAGGCAAAAAGCAAGACTTAATGATCTTAGAGGTTTGTACCCAAAGGTAAAAGAAAAGTTTGGAGACAATGAAAGATGGGATGAAGTGCATCAAATGTTTAAAGTTGCTCAATCTACATTAGAGAGGGATTGACTGTGTCATTAGTTGAAACATGGGAATGCGATGGTTGTGGTAAGGCATTTGATAAAACCAAAATTATTGAATCAATACAACAGCCATACTATGCATGCCAAACTTGTGAAGACGATTTAATAAAACAAATAAACAAAAGGATTAAAGAAAATGAATCAATATGAAACAATAACTCAAATTAAAATTTTTAAAAATGAGGGAGTTAAGATAGGTGGTAACAATGAGTGGTATCCTTATCAAAAATTAGCTGGAGAACAAAAGGCTCAAAAAAGAGATATATTATTAAAGGCTGATCAAAAATATTATATATCAATGTTTGATAACAATGACGGCAGCTACAACGTAAAAATACAAGTTGTAAAAAATGATCGTTCTACAAAAGAATTTCAACCTATTACTGATGGCATTACACAACCTGGTATGCAACAGTTAGGAGAAGTATTACAAACTAAACATGCTGCCATAGAAGATGGTGGATCATCACAGAAAAAAGACGATGATCTTGATGATGAAATACCATTTTAATTACATGTAAGGAAATCAACATGAAATTAGACAAATCTAAACTTAATCTTACTGACTGTTATCAATGTGGGGAAAAGCTTAAAAATGTATCTTATCAAAGAACTACTCCAAAGCGATGCTCTAAGTGTCGCTTTGAAGGTAGAGGAGATAATGCAGAATTAAGAAAAATATATAAACAATTTTTAAAAAAACCAACAAAACCAGCAGAAGATGAAATGGTCTTTGAAGACGACCCAAGAGCATTAAAAGAAATAGAATATGGAAAAGTTAGAAGAGTCTCTAGAGATCATCATGCTAAAGAAACAACTTTATCAGAACTTATTTAGATTTCTTTTTTTTCGATTTCATAATTTTTTTTTGTAAAGCACCAGGTAATGTCTTTTGCTTTGCAGTTAGACCTTTCTTTTTAGGAGGTCTGCCTTTTTTACTTCCGTAAGTTCCTACACCCATTGGCATTTTGTTTTCCTTTCCTAATTCTATAAATTCGTAATTGCTATTTTTTTGCTTTATTACGTTTACTAATTCCAGAAGCTTTTCTTTTAGCATCTGCTTTACTACTTGCACCCCACGCACGGAGCGACAATAATAATCTTGTAGGTTTTCCTTTAGCATCCCTTTCTGGTCCTTTCATCCCACCCATTCGAGCCAAAAATGATGCTCTTCTAGGATTGTCTCCCTTTTTAACTGGAGCTTTAAGTTTGCCACCTTTATATGATGCACGGCCTTTAGCATTTAAACCACCCTTTGGATTTTTGCCTGCTTTTCTTTGCCACGCTGGAGTCTTAGGCATCTTCAACCTTTCTCATTCTTTCACATAAACGTTCTGCTCTATTTGTAACTTGCTTGTACCATTTACTATCTTCCATTTGATTGGCTGCCTCTACCCAATCTTTTTTTAAAATTGCTTTTTTCATTTTATGAAAACGGCTTAATCTTGGTCGCCCAAGGTTAAACATCATATTCCCAATTATTTTTTGAACTTCTGTTGGTAAATTTTCAAAATCCTCATACAAGTGTTTACATTCGTCTAGAGTTATTTTGATATCTTTTTCAAATAATTCATCAACTCTTTCTTCAGATATTACTGTACCAACTGGACTATCGTATTCTTCATCCCATTCAGTAATCAAGTGACCCACACCTAAAGTCTTTAAATTTAAATGGTCTAAATACACAGAGTTAACGCAACCTTCATCTGCCTTTATTTCCTTTTTTAAATCATCAATCATTAAGTAACTTTCCTATATTTCCTTGTTTTATTAGCAACTTTTTTTGGTTGTTTTGCGTGTTGCTTACCTTGTTTTGTTGCCTTTCGTTTTGCCCTCGTTGTTGCTGCGTACTCTTTGGAGGAGAAAGCCTGAATAGCAGCCGAGGGCAAATACCTTTCACCAGTTGACTTGGGACCTTGTGTGCTTGGTTTACCAGATTTAGTTCTCCACTTCTGTTTAGTCCAAGACTTTAATGATTTTTGTCTTTTAGATAAAGGCATTATTTATAACCACCACCTTTAGCTTTATATTGTTTAGCTAACATCTGCGCTTTTCTAGCTGACCATTGTCCAGGTCTACCACCTTTACCACTAGATTTTATTCTTTGAAAAAGTTGCTTTCTCATACTAGGCTTAGTGTAGTTGCCAGATTTATTGACTGTTGACTTCTTTTTCATTTACCTACCTTGTCTTTTTCTTAAACATTGCACATGACGATAATAGAAATAATTACCAATTTTATTAAAAAATTTAGATAATTTCAACCAGTTCCACATCATTTTGTCAAACCTTTTTGCTTTTCATATGTTCTCAATCCCCCTAATCCAAGCATACCCATCAAAACAGTCATAAGTGAACCCATGTCAAAAGTTGGTAATTCTGGGATAATTACATCTAGATATGCGCACACAAAAATAGTAACAGGTGCCAAAACAAAATGCCAACAAAGAGCAATTCCACATGTCCAACCAATAAATGGCCGCCATCCCGCAACAAATATAGATTTATGCTGCGCTTCTGCTTTGTTTATTTCAATCTGACCCTTGGCTAATTCTTGTGCGTGTTTCTCAGCCATAGTCGCAAGATCGTGTGCTAATTTATTTTTAACATCTTTATCTTCAATAAACTTCCCTACAAGTTTACTTACTGGACCTATTAACGCTGTTAACATTGTTGTCTCCTTTAT
>CERP01042467.1_pt1 | contig 10801 bp, 8 predicted proteins | sample 530801 | NCBI WGS metagenome assembly CERP01 (sample SAMEA2620991, study PRJEB7988) | marine metagenome | biome: marine biome (ENVO:00000447); feature: surface water layer (ENVO:00002042); material: "saline water (ENVO:00002010), including plankton (ENVO:xxxxxxxx)" | depth 5 m | reverse complement strand
GCCACAATACTTGGGACGATCCAAAGCACGTACACAAAGTTCCCATACCTCAGAAAAATCTGGACAACAAACACAGAAGAAGAAAGACTACTAGGGGTAAGTTTAACTGGTATTATGGACAACCCTGTAATGACTACAAAGAATAAAGGACTGGATAAAACCCTTGAGAACTTACGTAACGTTGCTGTTGTTACTAATGCTGAGTGGTCTGATCGCCTTGGTATTCCACAGTCAGCAGCTATCACCTGTGTCAAACCGTCAGGTACAGTTTCACAGTTGGTTGACTCTGCCTCTGGAATCCATGCACGTCATTCACCTTATTATGTTAGAACCGTTAGAGGAGATAACAAAGATCCCCTTACCACCTTCATGAAGGATCAGGGCATTCCTAGTGAGCCTGATGTATTTAAACCAGACCAAACAACTGTGTTCTCTTTTCCTGTTAAAGCTCCTAACAAGGCTGTAGTTACGTCTGACTTGTCTGCTGTTGACCAACTTAAAATGTGGTTGATGTATCAGAGACACTGGTCAGAGCATAAACCTAGTGTGACAATCAACGTCAAGAAAGATGAATGGTTTGAAGTTGGAACATTTGTGTATGAACACTTCGATGAAATGAGTGGTGTATCTTTCTTACCCTACAACGAACACACTTATCAACAAGCTCCATATCAGGAGATAGACAAAGAAGAATACAAAAATATTTTAACTACTATGCCAAAAACTATTGACTGGTCTAGACTCAGCGAGTATGAAAAAGAGGACACTACTACGTCAAGTCAAACAATGGCTTGTACTGGTGATGTCTGCGAGGTAGTAGATATAGGAGCATAATATGAAACCTTACGTTAGACCATTTCAAAAGGATGTTTATGACAAGGTAGACACACCTTCTAAACAAGCCTTAATAAAAATCTTATTGTCTGAAGGTCATGAGATAGTTTCTTCTAAAGAAGATTACTATGCTGATGTAGTTTCTACAAAGGATGGGGTTACTTATTATCATGAAGCAGAACGTAAAGCACAGTGGGGTCAAGACTATTTAAAAGAAAAAAACTATGATGTTCTTCCTGATAGTAATTGGCCTCCCTTCTGGAGAGAAGTCAGGATACCAGGAAGAAAGAAAAGACTAATAGAAAAATATAAAGATCAAATAGATAATCTTTTCTTTTACGTTTTTAACTTTGAGTATGATAAGGCTTGGAAAATTAAAGCAACTCAGATGACTGATGACGTTAACCATAGACCAGACTTTGCTAGAGTACATAGGTCTGAAACGTTCTATCATATTCCTTATGAAGAAGCAGAGTTAGTAACGGTATGAAATGTAAAGACTGCGGTTTTCTTCTTGATGATGATGGTCACTGTGGAGAGTGCAACAGATATAGTATTTCAGATATAATAGACTTAGCAGGAAGGAAAGAAATGAGTTCTAAATTTAATCCAGTTGATAAACCTTTCCACTACAATCACGCAGACGGTGGTATAGAATGTATTGACTACATCAAACAAGTCCTTGGTCTTGATGGCTTTATAGATTACTGTCATGGTAACATGATAAAGTATCAGCATCGTTACAGATATAAAACTAATCCTGTAGAAGATATGGAGAAAGCTCAGTGGTATCTTGCTAGGATGTTAGAGTCACTAAAAGAAAAACATAAATGACTAGTAAAGATAATAAAAAAACCCTTGAGCAGGAAGCCCAAGAGTTTGTATCAGGTAAAGATACTACTCAGATAAAGGTAGAGACTGACGATTTCTTTGCAGGTCATGCCTTGTCAGGACTCCTTGCTTCTGGTAAGTATAAAAGGTCTGAGGAGATAGTTGAAGAAGCCTTCTCTTACTCAGATAAAATGATAGAATATAAAAAGACTAAAAACAAATAGAAAACTAAAAAACCCCCAGTTAATTTCTGGGGGTTTCTTTTTACTCATCTTAATCCTGATTCTGCTTCTAGCATTCTATTTCTAAAACCCTCATCGTCTAAGAATGAAAGTATTAGTTCTAGTTGAGGAGGGTCTAGCTCCCACAGATTCTTTTCTGAAGTTCCAAATGATTCTAAATATTTTCTTAGTTTAGATTTCTTTAAATTTTTATTTGTAATTGAGAATATTAATTCTGCTTTTCTGGGTTCATCATTTTCAGAAGTTCTTAAAACTTCCATAACATCATCCCTTGCCGCAACAAGAACGTCTTTTAAAATCTTTTCTTTATCAGCTAGTGTTCTTTCATCCCAGTTATTTTTAACAACAGTGTCTGCCCACATTTCTAAGTATGGAAAGATATAGTCGTTGATAACATTAGTTGCCTCTGGAATACTATACAAGTTTGTTTTCCACTGGGATCTACCTACATCATTAAACAATTTTTCTATTGTTGATGGTGCTTCTATTGCTCTGTAGCCTAGTATTCTTCCTATTGGAACTGCAGGTGTATCCTCTTGGGTAGCTATCTTCTTTTCTACTGCGTTCTGTTTAACAGCACCACCTGTCATCAAATCAAATATTTCATCAGTGTACCTTAGAGCATTATTAAATTCTTTTACACCTTGTTTTTTATCTGCATAAACGTAATCTTCACCTCTAGAAAATGCAATAATTTGATTAGCAGGATCAGCAACTCTACTAAAACCAGATGCGTACATAGCTAACGCTTCACCAAGAAGCTTCATACCGTTGTCACCTGCTGCAGTTCCATCAAGATCAAGGATGCTTGTCCCTAAATCACTGAGCACTCTTCCTTGTGTACCAAGGTTTCTTATAAATCCTTGCACACCCACTTGTTCTGATATTACTCTCTTTAAATCTTGAGGTACGTCACCATCCCTCAACTTGTGTGCCATTGCTCTACCTAAAACTTTAAAGTGGCTGTAGGGAAAGTCGTACTGTCTACTTACAACCTGTCCATCCGATTGTCTCTCTTCATGCCAAGCTAAATTTTCATCAAGATTCTTTTTCTCTTTCATTGTTGCTAGAGCGAGAGCACTCCAACCTGCAGCCATTCTAGCAATACCTTCAAAGGGATCTTGTTCAATACCTGCTGCTTTTCTATAAATCATAGTTGCCCCTGAGTGCTTAAAAGTAAAAGCCAGGGTGTTGTTAAAGAACTGACCGAATGGAGCTATGGCTCCTATGACAGGTATCTTTCTTGTCTCTTCAATAATACCTGCAAGCATGGCAACAGGATCACCCTTTCTTGCCTGTACTACATTTGTAAAAGATCTAGAGAAAGTGTTATCAAGAGCTTCTGTTACAGCAGTTGTTTCTATTTTAAGAAACTTCTGATAAGCATCAGACGCAGGATCAGATAAGTATTCCCACACATTGTCTTGCGTCATGAACTCATTGAGGGTCATGTCATATTCAAGTCTTATTTGTTTATCAAGAGAGTACATAAACTCTTGAGTTTTAGTAAGAAGATCTTGAGCTTTAACTCCGTAAAGTGTCTGTAGTTTTCTTGTTAATTTTTCAAAACTAGTTTCAGTTAACTTTTCACCAGGATTTAACTCTAACTCTTTTAAAACATTATCTACTTCTACACCACCATTTATGTATCTAAACAATTCTTTTCTAGCCTCTGGCCTAAAAGTAAGATAGTCCATAGCAGCTTCATAAGTCATATAGGGGTCAAGAATATTTCTAGCTTTCTGACTCTGTAAACTCATTAATTGTTTTGCTTTATTTCGATAGGATACTGCTGAATCTTTTCCATCAAATACTACATCTGCAAGACCGTAAAGACCTGCCTTTAACATGTCTGTATAAGACTGCATACTAGACGCTTGAATCCAACCCTTTATGTTAAGGGCTGTAGTTCCAGGATGCATAACCAAATACTTGATAAAGTTCTTTTGAAATGGTTCAGACTTTTCTGTAATTGTTTTGTATATACCTTTTTTAGCAGGATCTAATACAATATTAACAGCTTGTTCATTGGTAATGTTATTTGCTTCTTTACCTACTACCTCAAAGATAGAATTTAACTGTCTTGAGATATTTAATATTTTACCTGCTTCACTAGCTTTAGAAGCATAGCCTTTCATAAAATCTTTAAAAGAAATTTTACTTAGCTCATCATCTAAAGCGTTACTAAATACAGCATCAAAAGATTTTTGTATATCATCCAGTGTATTCTTATCTAATTTTTCAATCACTTCACCTAGATATAAATTAAACCTATCATCTCTAGCTCTTGCACTCCACCTTTGCACACCTGCATCATACAAAATATCTTTAAGACCTTTTACAGTTTCTCCATCACCGTTCAAAAAGTATCTGAGTAATTCAAGATCATGATTAAAATCAAAAATATTTTCATCTATTTCTTTATTATCTAATCTTACTTGTAAACCTTCCTTTACTCTTTCTGCCCACATATCAGCGTAAGAAGAAAGCCTTGAGGTTCCATCCTCAACAACCTTTATATCTAACTCATCGACAGACTTAGCTACATCAATAAGTCTAGCAGCCTCCTCCATGTTTGCTTGTCTAGCTGCTAGAGTTACTTGCTCTGACTGGTCTATTAGAGTAGAATAAAGAGGTATCTTAGATGTTCCTCTCAATTTGTTTAGAGTAAAAGCAAGACCACCTGAACCTATACCACCTACTCCACTAAACAACAAAGCAACAGGATCATATTCTTCTTGTGCTTCTGCCTTCATTCTTGCCTTTTGATTTAAAGCTTCGATACCAACACCTGCCAGAGTATCAGCAGCAGCACTATACACAACTTCTTTATTTAGAGCTTTGTTAAGAGCAGTCTTATAACCTGCATCATTTATTATATTTTTTGTGTAAGCTTTACGAGCCTCTTTAGCAATCTCCTCTTGACCTCTCTTTGTTAGAGATTTCTTACCAAGAGTTTTAGTAGCTGCTTCAGCAGCCTCTACTGCAGCCTGTTTAGCTACCTGACTGGCTGCTTTGGTAGCACCAGAGGCCGCAAGTTTACCAATACCAAGACTAAGAATATTTACAGGATCAACAACAAGAGCACGAGCATAGTCATAAACAGCGTCAGCCTTTTCACCAAATGTTCTTCCCTCACTGAATGCTCCATCAAGACTATCAAATAAATTGTAAGCATCCCCTGCCAGTTTTCTTCTACGAGTCAGTGCTTGTTCGTCACCCTTGTTAAGGTAGCTGAGTTCCCCAACTGTAACAACAGACTGACCAAAGTTAAACTTACGCATGTTATTTACGTAAGAGTCTATGATCTCTTCCTTGTCGTACTGGTCTGTTGTCATACCAAAACGATCATCCATATATCTACTTATAACTTCAAAGTTTTCATCCTGACTTAATTGAGACATCAAAGAACCAGACGGTGCTTCTTCTTCTCTATCTTTCTTTACAGAGAATAGATCATCATATTCTTCTTGAGAGTATGTTCGATACTGTGTTTGAGACATTAGCCAACCTCTTGTACAGATATTCTTTTATTTCTTCCTGTTCCAGATTCTGTTTTTATAAATCTTTTTTCAGATCCATCAGGTAATGTTACAACAAGAGACTCTGAGTCTGGATTATTTCTAAAATATTCTTCAGCTTGTCCTTGAGGGTTTTGATATTCCTGAATAGTAATTACAGGAACTTGTGTAGTTGGCTCCTCACTTATGTCCTGATCTGGTTCCTCAGTTGTTTCTTGAGTAGGTTGAGTGTAAGTTTCATCACCAGATATAAAAGGCAACAAGTCGCTGTCTACAAAGCCAGGTTGATCTGTAAATAACTGAGGTGTTGTATTGTAAAATTGTTGAGCTATTCCAAAACCAATATCAGGATTTTGCATCATTTCTCTGAGTTGTTCTTTTGGATTATCTATTTTAGATATTCTCTGTAGTTCTAATCTTCTATTTTGTAGATCAGTTCTTTCATCTCCTGTCACATCTGCAGCAGCAGCAACTAGACTTGCAATTTTTCTTTCTAATTCATCCCCATAATCTAGCATTATTTGTCTTTGATCCTGGCGTATCTCTGTTGTGGATATAGCGCCCAGTCCTGTGTATTCAGTGAGAACACCACCTGCAGTATCTCTAGCTTTTATGGTAGGTTCTGAGACACTTGCCATAATGTCTGACCCCTTCCTACCCATGATCTCAGACGAATAAGCATCATACCTAATCTCATCCATAGATGGAGTTCCAAATAGTTTTCCTAAGAAAGATCTCTCCTGTTCAGGAGGATCTAATTCTGCACCCTCTACAAAAGTAGGTGTTGCTTTTTTAAGCAACTCTGAAGCAGTCATGTCTGGTGCTTCGTATCCCTCTGCCATTGTTACTGCACTATTTAAAATATTAGAGGAAAGTCTACCAGATTTTAATTTATAGTTTTGAGCAACTTTGTACAAATCTATCAGCCCTCTTGGATCTTTGTCTAAAAGAGCTTTTCCCTTGTTCTCTTCAAGTCCTTCACTTATCAAGTAATCGTAAGCTTCTTGCAGTTGTGCTCTAGATTTTTTTACTTCGTTGCTTCTTTCAAGACCTGTTTTCCACATGTATTCTTGTATAGCACTAGAAGTCTTTTGAGTATATTCTCTGTTTTCTCTTATCTTATCTGAAAGACCACCAAAGAAAGCACCCCTTCTTACTGCTGCTGTTACCATCTTATTACCTCGCCATTAAACCTTTTGGTTTTTCTTCTGTTATTTTTTCTTCAGGTTCTTCCTGTACTGACTCAGCAGCCTCTTTAATTACTTCGTAACCTTCATCCATGTTGCCCTTCGGTGTTGCTTTAACTGCTCCCATGAGGACAGCAGCACGTTCAACAGGACTTCTTTCATCGTCTTTAAATGTTTCTTTGTATTCTACTCCTGCCATGTCAGCAGACTTCATAATAAAAGCCCTGATAACAGGTTCTATTATTAAACTTACATCTATACTATGAATACCCTTTGCTACAGCCCCTGTCATCATAGACTCAGAAAGTGTTTTAGCAGGTACTCCAAATTCAAGAGCGTGAAAGATATTATCTATAACCTCTTCCTGTGAAACTCTATCCATGTGGTATCTTATAGCTTCATCTGGATCTGCTATTTCTGCAGGTCTTTCCCAAGGATAGTTCTTAGGTGTGTCTGTTAAAGACTGTCCTGGTATCGCTGCTCTAAGTGCCGCCTCTGTCATCAAGTATATCCTTCGTTAAATAATTTAAGTTCTGCTGCTCTTCTTTTTATAAGACCATCAAGAACTTTACCACCTGCCTTTTTGTATTCTGGTAGCATAGCAGCAATTTCTTCGTTACTTCTTGTGCCATTCTTTGTTAACTTTTTAAGGTTACCTTCCCCTGTGTTATAAGTAAAACTAGTAAGGGCATCTACTTTATTTTCATCCCAGTCGTAACCTGCTTTGTCTTTCATTTTTAAAACAGCTTTACGTGCAGTATCTAAATCTCTCTCTAATAATTTTCTTGCTTCAGCTTCAGTTATTGTTTGATTTTTACTGGTAGCTTTTGTTCCGTAACCTATGGATGTTTGTTTAAAATCATCGTAAGCAGTTGAGCTAAAACCCTCGTGTTCTACAATAAAATCAATTAAGTTATCCGACTTTTTTAACTCTTTTTTTTTAGAAGAAAGAGAGCTTTGCATAGATCCTATATTTAAATTAGCTTTCTTTTCCTTTAGCTCAGGAGCCTCTTCTAGGTTTGATATAGCTTCCATCCATCCACTTATTGTAGCAAGAGTATCAGCAGATTCCTTTTCTTGAGATGTCTTTTTAGAATCATTTTGCATTCTCTTTACACCTTCTGCAGATTCCTCTGGGCTAGGAACTGAAATTTTTTGAGCACCCCCAAGACCTGATCTTGATCTGCGTTTATCACCAGGATCACCTACATTCAACTCAGGATTTTGCTGTGAAGCTTCCATTCTTTTTCTTTGTCTATCCTGTGCATTGGTTCTCATATCTTAATCCTAACCTAAACCTATAATTGTAGTAAAGATGTCACTTAAAAAGTTACCTTCTTGTCCTGCAGCTTGAATTTTTGCTTGTAGTTCTGCAACATCTATTGAAGCATCTGCAGCCATCTTCTGAAGTATAACACTGTTAGCCCTGTCAGCGTTACCCTCTGATACTTGAAAAGCCATCGACAACATATCTCTTTCTCTTTGCCATATTGAATCAAGGTTGGTAGATGTCAAAGCATTTATAGTTTGAGCAAAAGCCATGTTACTTTCATTCTGAGTAGCATTATTTATGGTTGCTATGTTCTGTCTCCACTGAGCGTTAGCCTGTGCTATCACTAGACCATTTTGTGCGTTAAACAAATCACGATTTTGTTGTATCCCAGAATTAAACTCACGTAAAGCGTTAACACTGTTTGTGTTAAACTGATCCATAGCATTCTCTTGTGTAGCATTGAACTGAGAGGTTTGATTAGACAGACTAGCAAAGAATTGATTTACTTGATTTTCATTTGATGCGTTGAACTGAGCAAAAGCATTTTCTGCAGCAGAGTCTGTAAATAAAGCCTGAATGTTTTGTTGAGACTTAAACATTTCTGTTTGCTGTTTGTTAGATAGATTGGTCATATCCATCTGTAAAAAGTTTTGAGCATTTTGTACAGCAGTCTGTTGTCTATTTGAAAGGTTAGCCATATCAAGTTGTGACAACGCAGCAGCCTCTGCCATTACCTTAGCTTGTCTGTTAGATAAATTAGACAACTCCATAGTATTAGCGGCACGAGCATCTTCTAAGGCTATCTGTTGTTCAGCCGTGAAGTTCATATTAGCTACGTCAGCTATACGAGAAGCATTCTGAACACGAGCCTGAAACGCTTGATCGAACTCTTGGCCTATAAAAGTAGCACGTTGTTGTGCTGCAAGCATTGCACGTTGCTGTCTGTTAGACAAGTTTTGTGCTTCAAACTGTGCTTGAGTTTGTGCATCCATCTGAGCAATAGGTAATGCAGACTCCATAGCAGCCTGTATAACAGCCTGTCCTGCAAGACTAGATGCACCTAAACCACGAGCAGATAGTGTAGACATAGCTGCTCTCATTGATCCTGCAGCCCAAGCAGGTGTATTACCTCCTTCAAACTGAGCCATGAGTCCTTCTAGCTGACCTGCAACCGTAGCCTTTTTACTTGGTGTGGCTTCAGCATGTTGTTTTGCTTCAGTAAATGCAGCAGCAGTTTGGGCGTTAGCAACACCAGATATTATTTCACTTTCACCAGTGACAGGATCAGTTTGTAGTTTTCTAGCCTCTGGTCCATCTACCTGTACCGCTGTTCCTTGTGCTTCTTTTATATTTGATACAGCACTAGTTGTTTGTTGTTCTGCAGTAATAGTTGCGCCAGGTGTTATCTCCCCTTTTTGAGCAGTTAACTTTGCTGTTTCTGTAGATACATCCGATGCTACAGGATCTGCAAAAGCTTTTACAAAAGGAGTTTGTGTAGGCATTCCTACCTGCGTTACTTCTCCTGTAGTAGCAGCCTCTGCAAAAGGAGCAATAGGTGTAGTCATACCTGCATCCACTGGAATAAACTCACTTGCAGTAGGTTGTACCATACCTGTAGGAGCTTGTATGGGCTGCATTGTTTGACCCACTAAATTAGTACTCATTTGAGCTAAAGGACTTACAACAGCGGCAGTTTCACCAGTAACTTCTGTACCAACTGTAGGGTTATTTGTTGCAAGAGTACCTTCTTGAGCACCCATACGCATACCGCCCATGTTTGTCATAGCTTGTTTGTACTTACCCATACGTGCAGCAGCAGCAGGGTTAGCCTGTAAGAAGTTATCAAGCTGTTGAGGAGGACCATCAAATCCTAAAAACTTTCTAGCTAGTGATACATCTCCACCCTTAGACATTGTTATTGTGGAGTAAGGGTAAGGAACGTTGTCAGGGTTTCTTGGTAATTGTACTTGTTTGTTAGGATCACCTTGAGATTCAGATGTAGGTGTAGTAGTTCCAGTTACATCAGTACCTGTTTTCTTAGATCCTTCTCTGTAAAAACCTGGTGGTATATACGTAGTAGGTCTACCGTTGAACTCAGTAATAGGAATACGTTGCCCTAGTTGATTTACGTAGTAGACTGTTCTATACCCTGATGTATATTGTTCACCTGATCCTGGGGCAGTAGTGACAAGTGTTTGAGGCACAGCACCTGCAGTACCTGCGTAATGTGTTTTGTACGTTACTTGTTGAGGTACAGCAGAAAGACCTGCAGTCTGTGTTGGCGTAGAGAATGTCCCTGTTGTAGGAATTTGAGTGGTTGTCCCAGGTGTTACAGGAGCAAGACCACTTCCAGTATCTGATTGATACGTAACAGGTGCTACTTGTTGTACAACAGTCTTAGGAGTATCTGGAATTATAGGAGCTACTTCGTCAGCTTGTAGTTCCAACACTTCTGTTGAAGGTGCAGTTGGTACAAAGCTACCACCTGCAATAGCAGGATTAAAAGGATCTACTATTGGATCTACAACTGGATCTACAACTGGATCTACTACTGGATCTACTACTGGATCTACAACTGGATCTACAACTGGATCTACAACAGGGTCTACTGGATCTATAGGTTCTACTACTTCTTCAGGTTTTTCACCTTCTGCGTAAAAACCTTTTATATCCAAATAAGATCTAGCATCTTTTTCATCTTTAAAAACGTATTGTCTTGAATTTTTACTGCCAGTAGAACCAAGAACTGTTTTATTACTTAGTCTATCACCGTCAGCCGTTTCTAAATAAACCTTATTGCCGCTCTTAACGATCTTGACCTCATCACCTTTGTCAACTTTAACTAAATCTTCGTTAATAGCCATTTATTTCTCCTTACTTACCCATTGTCATCCACACTGCACCTGCAATAAA
>CERP01053114.1_pt1 | contig 10814 bp, 21 predicted proteins | sample 530801 | NCBI WGS metagenome assembly CERP01 (sample SAMEA2620991, study PRJEB7988) | marine metagenome | biome: marine biome (ENVO:00000447); feature: surface water layer (ENVO:00002042); material: "saline water (ENVO:00002010), including plankton (ENVO:xxxxxxxx)" | depth 5 m | reverse complement strand
ATCAACGGTATTAATTCGTTGATGCAGTTTTCACCTATCCACAGATTAATAATTTCGTACTCGTCACCGCAACCCTCGCGGCTGTCGTTTGGGTCTGCTTCGATTATTTGAGATTCACCGGCACTAAAATAATACTCGCTCATTTCTGCGTATGCTGCGCATTTTACGTTATCGTTAACTGTTGCTGATAGTGATAATAAAAGTGCTGTTGCTATTAATATGTTTTCATTGATTTACTCCCCTAATTTTTTAATGCTGAACTCGATAAATTCAGCGCCTTTTTTTACTTTTACTTTTTCAGTAATCGCCCTAACCACGCGGTTATCATTAAAGTTATATTTCTTCTGTAGACAGTCTTGAAACGGTTTTATCGGGTTGTCCCAGTCGCTACCTGCTGAGCTAAAACCCCACCTCAAATACAACTCAAGATTACCATCGGGTATTTCCATCGGCCGCAACATCAGCAAGATAGCTTTTTCAAAATCGCGGTACTTTTTTGTTTTAACTCGCCTGCCTTGCCAAGCCTCATTTACCGAAAGCGGCTTAATATCTAGCCTCACAAGCTTAGCCATAAATTCATTTGCTCCAATAATTCTTGCTCAGTTCCGAAATTACTTTCCCACGTTTCACGCCCTGCATGAACTGCTACACCATGACCACCAGTACGGTGGTGAACGTGACAAAGTGGTATAACTTCTTGATTGCTAGCGCGCTTACCCATCGTGCCATTACCGATATGGTGTATTTCTGCCGGTGTTTCACCCAATCCGCTATTAACACAAGCTATACAGCCAAACGAGGCTACTTTTTCTAAGTGTTTTTTCTCTTTCGCTGTTGCTGATTTAGCCATTAACTTTCCTGCCTTTCCATTAATTCCCTATATTCACAGCATAAAGGGATTGTGAGCGTAAAGGCTTTATCCTGCGCCCATAGCTCAATTTTATTTAAATAGTGTGTCATTTGCCCCGTATCGAGCTTTGTAGTAGTGATTATAGTCACTGGCTCACCTGCTGGCATATTAATCACAGTTTTAGGACAATAATACTTTTTAAAATACTCATGCCAAACGTCAGCGCTAAAAGATTTACCGTTAACTTTAGCTTGATTTGATATTTCAGCTAGCCACTTGTGATAAAGCGCATTCTGACTAAGTGATCGCCTTTCACGCCAACTAACAATATTGACCCTAAAAGCTTTGTTGCCACTCGTTACAAGCTTTGTTAGCTCAGCAACTAAAAGGGGCAATGAGTTGATTGTTAATTTAAAATCTTTCATTGCTCACCCACTGTATGAGTAAAATCATACTAATTTAATTGCTCGACAATATCATCGCATAGCGTATCAATTAAATAACTAACATCGTGATACTTACCAGCACTATCTTCAATGTATAAGTTTATTATCTCGTACTCGTCACCGCATCCCTCACGGCTGTCATTTGGGTCTGCTGCGATTATCTGAGACTCACCAGCGCTAAAATAATAATCAACACTCGCATTAAATTCATCGTCATTAATTGTTATCACTACGTTATCAGTGCGCAATGATTTAATACTCTGCTCTAGCTCAACACGACCTTTTGTTTTAATGTAAACATCACCTTTACTATCCACATGCGCGTTATTGTCTAACCAGCGCGTTAATTGAACTTGCTTAATACCGAAGTTTTTTGCGGCTTGATATTGAGTATCAAACGCTTTACATAAATCACTTAGCTTTTTCATTTTTATTGCCTGTTTTTAATTATGGAAAAGCACCGCGTTACCGGTGCTTGTTATTGTTACTCACCGTAAAGGTTAATAATCATATCTTGAATATTGCGTATTTCAGCGTGTTGACAATCATTTTCATTGTAATAAGTATCAGCAACGTCATTATCAGATTTCAGTAAATCGCTAAGCTCTTCTTTACTCCATTGTGCTGACTGAACTTTGCTAACTTGCTCATGAAGCTCGTTACCTGCTTCTTGATTGTATTCTTTTACTTCGTTGATTAGGGTTTGAATGCTTTCGAATGTGTTCATAATATTTACTCTTTCGTTTAGCTAAAGCCCTTTGCCTTAACTCTTGAAACTATAGTAACTAATTAGTTACTAGCCGTCAACACTTAATCATAATTAATTTAATAAACTAGCCTCGCTATTTTTGTATCTCTAAATAGCGACTTTGAAAATGGCACACTATCGCCTGGGTTACACTTCTCGATTTCTTTAGTTTCAATTAAATAATTAAGGCATCTAGTGACAGTGGGAGCGCTTAATTTAGCGCGCTTTTGTATAGATAAACTGTTTGCCTCACCTGCTATTTTTATACACTTCATAACGATATTTAGTGTATCCTCGCTAGGCTCTTTAACGCGTACCTCTTTTTTTATTGCGTGTTGAAACCCACAGCCATAAAATATTTGTCGAACTTGTTTTACATCTAACATATAATTACCTCGCTTACTTGGACAGTTAGTATTTTCATTGTTAGCCGCTAACCTTAATTGATTAGCGGTTTTTTATTTTAATCCGTATAATTCTTTTTTAGTAACGTAAGTTGTAACCCGTGCACCAATCTTGAAAGGGTTAAACACAAGCACAAATTGAGGTTTGTTATTGCCTTGTATCGACTTTCCGTCACTATCTAAAAAAGCAATTCGCCCTGTTGAGTACTCGCGTTTACCACTCGGCGTAGCGTCGGCAACTATGTGGCGTATCTCGCTAACACCTTTCAAAGCCTCAGCAAACCAGCCAACGCTAGTATCATCGTTAAGCAGCATAACAACACCAAGGCCACCAGCTTGAACCTCAAGCGATTTCTTAACCCATGGCATAGGATTGCTATACGGGCAGTTAAGCCAAACATAGTTGTGACCTATGAATGCGTATCGCTTATCTATCTCTTTTGTCCAATCAAAGGAAAGAGAATCATCTTCCTCGGTGAAGTGAAGATCACAAAGCGCGTTTTCATGCGAGCTTGCCATATCAGCGATAAAACCAAACTCACGGTTTAGAGTGTTAAACACTTCTGGCGGTGTTCGCCATAAATCATTAGCCATTTTATTCCCTTAATATTTTGGGTAGTGATCAGTTATTCCAGGAATAGCTTGCTGAAAGCTTATGTTTTTTACTGATAAATTTATTTGCCCTGTAACGTGAATAAAAGTATCAAATCCAATAAGGCTAATCACATCAAAATTAAAGCCTTTTACGGTCCGCTTGTTTTTCTTCATGTTGCAATACTTTGCTTCAGGAATAACGATACACACGCCTCCATTGATAGCTGTTAATACTCTTCCGTTAATCTCAACATCACAGCCAAATTTAACTAGGTGCTGAGCTTTTTTCTCGACTGATTTTACTAGATATTTAGGCACTATCTGGCCTTTTCGTTTAATCATTTTTAAGTCCTTATTTTTTAACACACCCAATGGTGTTATTTTGATTTCTAGTTATCAGCTTACCGGTAGCATTTCTAGCTATAACGCCAACTTCTTTAACTTTGCCACCCGCCTTTTTAAAATCCTCTACAACCTTTAGCGCTGCCTGGTGCGCCTCGTTTGATGCTTTTGTACATGTTCTCATTATCTGTAACTCACCCAATTAAACGGTATCCATTGGCTATTGTTTGACTTTAAGCGGTCGAAAATTCTTTCGCCTAAAACGTTTTTTACATTGTTTTGATCTAGGTTGGTTAAAACGCCAACCGGCTTTAAGTTGCCGATACGATGATCAATTATTTGGTTTAAAATAATCTTTTCGTGATCACTGCCCTTTTGTAGTCCTATTTCATCGAGTATTAGCAAGTCAAAATTCACTAGCTGCCTGATAAATTCATCTTCAGAATATTCAGCGTTATCACCGTAGCATTTACGCATTCTGATCATTAACTCTGTAACAGTGACAACTAAGCAAGTTTTACCTTGTGCCATGAGCGAGTTACAAATTGCCGCAGACAAATGATTTTTACCAGTACCAGTACCACCAGAAAAAACAAAGCAAGTGCCAAAGTTATTATTGAAACGCTCAATGTAATTTTTGGCAAAGTCTCGCGCGAAAGCTTGAAGGTGATCTTTAACTTCAAAGTTTTCAATAGTACAGCTTTGATGAAGTGGCAAAATACCAGAACGCCCTAGTATTGATTTTAAGGCGGCTTCTTCTCGCTGCTTAGTGATTGCCTCGCTAGCCTCAACAGCTCCTTCTTCTCTTATTCTCATTAAGTCTTCGTAAGAATATTTAGCTTTGCCTTGTTTAGCTCTACGCTTCGCTTCTTTAAAGATGCTATTCGCCATTGTACCAATCCCCCGGTGCGCTAAAGTCAGTGCCTATTGAATTAATATCTCCTTGTTTAGCAACATGACCTTCAAGGAAGCTTTCAAGCTTTTCACCATTACGACAAATAAGCTCAATATCATTAAACGGTTTTTGTCTGTCGTTGTGACCCATTGAGAAAGGATCATTACGGCAACCGTCAATAGCTGCTTTAATTTGTTCAATGGTATAACCTTCTTTTAACCGGGCCTTGATAGCTTTATCACGCTTAGGTGTAAGCTTGCTGGTTGAAAGATTTTTACCCATAACGTCACACCAGTATTTGAATAAATCAAAAGAAAGGTTAGCTTTAGCTGACGTAGTAGTTATTTCTTTCTTACTATCACTCTTACTATCACTCTTACTATCACTCTTACTATCGGCTTTACTTGGGTTTTCTGGGTTCCCACTTAACCCACTGGGTTTATCTGGGTTTTTTGGGTTGGCTTCGGTTTTAGGTCTGCCACCCTTTAGCCCGTTGTTTTTATTGCGTTCAACTATCTTTTGGTATTTCTCGTTGTCACGATCAAATTGAGCCTTGAACGGTGAGAATACAATTTTAGTTAAGCTATCTAGTTCGATGTCTTCATCATTTTGATAAGCTTTCATTGCTTTAAACAATAAACCAGCTTGCTCATTAGAAAGTTCATCCAAGACAGACAAGCTATCTTTATGAATGATGAAAGACTTTCTTTGAGTTGGCATTTATTTACCCTCGTTAACGGTCTTTAGCAATTCATCAAATGTTTCAGCTAAAGTGTCTCTTATAATTAAATCGTTATATGCGTGTATATGCTGATCTCTCCACTTTGCTTTTGATTTAATTTCAAAATCAGGCTCTATACTGTTGACGAATTCTAAGAGTTTTTTCGATAACTCTTTTTTTAAGGTAGATTTTAATGTGTAAAAGTCATTCGTTGGTATTGATTTGTTTAACTCTGGCTTTAAGGTAATAATCAATCCAGCTTCAATGTTGTTGGCCTTGCCTTCGTCAACAACATCATATGAAAAGCTATAAGGAGACTTGCCATCAAGGATATGTTGATAAAGTCTTTTTTTAAGGTCTAAAGTCTGACCTACATAAAAAGTAATGCCTTTTTCATTTATCAATTGATAAACGCAGCAAACGCCTTTTTCTGGAATTTTTTCACCAAAAACTAAATTAACCTTTATTGGATCACCCATTAGTTACCTCCTTCTTATGAAGTGACATTATCAGTTCAGCAACTACAGCTTGCTTAGTGCTATTCAACTTACCGTCTTTCTTACGTTTGCTTGCTATTTCAGTAAGCAACTTATCTACATTAGGGTTTAACTTTACTTGTTTCATTTTATTGGCCTTAGTTATGATTTGAGTAAAGTTTAATTTCATAAGTTAAAAAAGTCAAATAAAAGTTGACTATTATTTCGAGGTGGGCTAACCTTTAAATCGTCCAAGTAACTAAAGCGCATTAGCTCAGTGGATAGAGCAAAAGGTTTCTAACCTTTAGGTCACAGGTTCGAATCCTGTATGCGCTGCCAATAAAATAGGTAACAACATGATTAAAGGAAATCTAAAAATAGATTTTTCACGCCAAATATCTCAATGCGGCGAAAACATCGACCAGTCAATTAAAAAAAGTGAGCGCTTAAAAGGGTTAACTGAAGATCAAAAAAACGCTATTAGCGACATTATTCATATGGAGCTTTTAAATAAGTTCGATGATTTTAACTTAGATATTTTTGGTGATAACAATGAGTAAAGATTTAGTAGTTGTTCAGCAAGAACAAATGAGCCAGCTAATGACGTTGGCGCTTAATGAAAACGCACCAATTGAAAAACTTGAGCGTTTAATGGATTTACAAGAGCGTTGGGAAAGCAAAAATTCAGAACGCGCTTTTTACAGTGCTCTTAGTTTGTTTCAATCTGAATGCCCAATCATTGATAAAAACGGCGTTACTTACAATGGCACGCCTTACGCAAAGCTTGAGGATATTTCTAATAGTATTAAAAAGCTTTTGGCAAAAACCAACTTGGGTTATCGCTTTGAGCAAGAGCAAGATCTTCAAACCAAGATGATCAAAGTAACTTGTATTGTTAGCCATAAAGATGGTTTCAGTAAAGAAACTAGCATGGCGGCACCGGCCGACACTTCAGGCAATAAAAACTTCATTCAAGCCATTGGCTCAACAATCACTTATTTAAAGCGTTATACCTTGACGGGTGCTTTAGGTATTGCGGTTGGTGGTGAAGATACTGACGGGCAAGACTACGAAACACATCAAGAACCATTAGATACTTATCCTGATGAAGAATTTAGTAAAAACTTCCCAAATTGGGAAAAAGCAATTTTAGCCGGAAAGAAAACACCTGATCAAATTATCAAGTCTGGTAATACTCAAGGTATAACTTTCTCAACTCAACAATTATTAACAATAGAAAAAGTAGGGAACGCATAACATGAAAATACATGAAAATTTAGTCCAAGGAAGTAAAAGTTGGTTAAAGCTTAGAGAAGAGCACTTTAACGCAAGTGAAGCGCCTAGTGTTTTTGGTGAAAGCAAGTACAAAAGCCGTACTGTTTTACTCAATGAAAAGAAAGGCGTTAAAGAAAAAGTATCTGATCATCTTCAAAAGCTATTTGATAAAGGCCACGAGACTGAAGATAAAGCTCGTGACTTATTAGAGTTTGAAACGGCTGAAACATTTGAGCCAATAGTTGCCACATTAGAAGTTGAAGGTTTACCGCTTTTAGCTTCTCTTGATGGTATCAGCGAAGATCACAAAACAATTTTTGAACATAAACTTTGGAATGAAGTTCTTGCTGAAAATGTTCGTAACAATGTTTTAGAACCAACTTACTATTGGCAATTAGAGCAACAATTATTAGTTGCTGGCGCTGAACGTGCTTTGTTTGTTGTATCTGATGGAACTGGCGTAAAACGTGAAATGATGTATTACACATCAAAAACAGAACGCCGCACTAAGTTAATTGCTGGCTGGCATGAATTCAAGAAAGACCTTGAAGCGCACGAAGTAAAAGCCAAGCAAGAAGTTGTTGTTGCTCGTGAACAAGAAAGCTTCCCTATTATTAAGTGTAGTGTTGAAGGTTCGCTTGTTGTATCTAACTTGGGTGAATATATCCCGGTAATAAAAAAACTCGCTGACGAGCAAATGAGCTTGATTCTCGAAACTGATCAAGACTTCGCTGACAAAGAAGCCTTCAATAAAAATGTTAAAGCTGGCCGGGCAACGCTTAAAACTCAAGCTACCGATATTGAAAAGCAATTTGAAAGCCTTGCTGAGTTCAATGGTTACGTTAAACAAGCTGATACTATCCTTCAAAAGCTTCAATCTCACGGTGAAAAGCAAGTCAAGGAAGCCAAAGCAACTAAGAAGCTTTCTATCGTTAACAATGCTCAAGCTGAATTTAACAAGCACTTAGCCGAGTTAAGCGAAACTATCAACAAGGTTCAGATCACTCAGATAGTTATTGATTTTGAAGCGGTGATGAAAGGTAAACGCAGCTTTGAAAAGATGGAAGAAGCTGTTAATGCTGAATTAGCCAAGGCAAAAATTGAAGCTAACGAGATTGCTCAAGTTATCCGTAAGAACTTGGATAGCTTAACTGAATTGGCAAAAAACCATAAATTCTTATTCAGTGAACGCGCTATGTTATTGCTTAAAGATAACGATGATCTTGTTAACTTAATCAAAGCTCGTATTGCTGAGCACGAACAAGCCGAAGCTGAGCGCAAGCGCCAAGAGCAAGAACGTATTGAGCGTGAAGCTAAAGAAAAAGCTGAACGTGAAGCCAAGGCCAAGCTTAAAGCAGAAGAAAAGCGTATTCGTGATGAAGAACGCGCCAAAGTAGAAGCCGAGCAAGCTCAAAAGCAACAAGAAGAACATCGTATTGCCAAGGACAAAAGAGATCAGCAACAAGAATATATTGCTTCAGGTGAAGCGGTTGCTCAAGTTGATGAAAAGCCAGTTGAGCAAAGACTAGCTGAACGCTTTAAAGGTGAACCAGCGGCAGAAGTTGAGCAACCTACGGCTATTGACATTCAGAGGTTTATGGGACAGATACAAGTACCATCAAACACGCCCGAAAAAGAAGAAATTATTGATGCTCTGGGTTATTTGCTTATTTGTGATGATCATCAACTCAACTGTGAAGCAATGGCAAGCCTAAGAGAACAGTTTAAAAAATTCTTAGGTTAATAAATTTAAAAATGCGGTGTAACAGCCGCCACAACTAAAGAAAGAAGGCTACAACATGAAAATTAAATTTAAACGTGAATACCTAGTGATTTTATCAGCATTTGCCGCAAAAAATGACGTAAGAGGTTATCTTAATGGTTTTCACGTAAAGCCACACCCTGATCAAAGAGGTGTAATTCTTACGGCTACTGATGGTCATCGACTTGTAACTATCCATGACGAATATGGTTTAGCTGATGATCAGTATATATTACCGATCACCAAAGAACTTTTAGCCGCTTCAAAGAAAACAAAAACCAAGGATAAGCGCCCATTAACTGAAATTCAGATCATTGATGATAAAGCTTATGTTCTTTATGCTGAAGATGATGTTATTGATTGGTTTAACGAAGAAGAGCCAGAAGAAACAGATCGTGTTTACCATGTTGAATATATATCAAATATCGGTGGCGCTTATCCAAACACAAAACGAATTTTTGAAGCGGTTGAGTATAAAGAAGTTTCAACTATTTGTGCTAACCCTACTTATCTTGGTGAGTTATCTAAGATATGTACCAGTTCAAGAATTCCACAATTAAACTTAATGTTTTGCGGCGTTGATAAATCAATTGTTGCCGTTGGTGGCATGGAAAGAGAAATTGCGGCAATCATAATGCCAGCACAAGGAGAAAAAGAACCAATTCCATTACCTGATTTTGTTAATTTTGGTGGCGGTGACGGTAAAAAAGAAGAAGATGAATAAACCTAAAGGCGCTGAATACTACGTTGATGGTCTTTACTGGAAGTTAGGCTTTAACGGCGTAGTATATCGGCATAATGACGAATCATGGGTATCTTCTACAAGAAGTATCGAAGAAATCCGAAGAGAAAATTTAAAACAAAACAAGGTGAAAAGTAAATGAGTAATAGCCCTATTGATAAAGGTCGTGTTTCAGTAATTATTGAAAAGTACCAAACTAACCAAGTTGATCAGAACACTGGTCAACCGATTATGAAAAACCGTTATGCCACAGTTGGACGGGCAACTAAATGGCAACCTCAACAGCAAGGACAGCAACCGCGAGTTGATATTGAAATTGATACTTTGCCAGTTGGTGCCGTAGCTCCTATTAAGTTATTTATCTTTTGGGATAGTGAGCAGCAAAACAATAACGCACCTCAACAACAGGGCGGCTTCCAAGGTCAACAACAAACTGGCCACCAGCAACAAGGCGGTTATCGTGGCTAAAAAACCAACCTATGAAGAGCTACAAGCCAAGACCTTGTTATGTGATGTGAGATTAATAGCTGGAGAAATAAAGTGAGCATTAGATTTGAGACAGAAGTAAACACCTCTTTCTTTGGAAGACCTAAACTAGTTGTTAAAAGCACCCATTACCAAGTTTCAGGTGCTCTTCAAAACATGTTTGATAAAAAGCCTGGTACACCTATGCTTGATATTGCTGATGCTATGGAGTTAAGGGCGATATTGGATAATTTTATTAGAAATCATTGCCTAGACACATAACCTTATTATTTACGTGCAAAACAACGCACAGCGAACCAAGCGCGTAAATTAAAGGATAAATATTAACAAAAAAGCTAACACCAATAGCCGACTGTTTTGTCGCGTAGAATTGGTTGTTATGTGACGTATTGGAGGGAAAGATGCACATTAAAGAAATATATAGAATATGGGAAGAAACAGGCTTTAAGGATAACGATATGAAAAAGTCATTTGAAAGAGCTATTAATACTCGCGCAGTAATCGCTTTAATTATAGAGGCTAGAAGATTAAAGGATAATCTTGAGGAAATAAGCGAATCGGAATGTTTAGGTGATGTTGCGAAGATACTTAGAAATTGTGGTATAGACACATAACCCCCAAATAAAACGCCGAGCGGCCCTTTGCGAAGGTCGCTTTTGATTTGTTTGTTATATTTTTTATTAGGTCTTTGTGATGATTAAAGATGAAAAGCCATACATTACCCACGATGGGAAAGAATACCGATGCTATCAGGCTGGCTACTACAACCCAGTGCAACATAAATGGCAGTTTGTAATTGATGGTGTTGATAGCAATATACGATACCAAGAGTGGATAGAGTTTATGGGATTAAAACTTAAGGTATGCTTTTCGCTGAGGCGTAAAGCTGAAGTTACAGCCATGTTTAATAATGTTTCCGGAAAAGAAACATATTTAGAGGCTTGGCAAATATAACCCTTGCATTAAAGGGTAAAAACGAATTACACACAGAAATTAAATATTAACACTAAACTAACAACGCACAGCAAACTGTTTTTATCCCGTTTGAATGCGTTGTTATATGGCATATACAC
>CERP01053015.1_pt1 | contig 10852 bp, 11 predicted proteins | sample 530801 | NCBI WGS metagenome assembly CERP01 (sample SAMEA2620991, study PRJEB7988) | marine metagenome | biome: marine biome (ENVO:00000447); feature: surface water layer (ENVO:00002042); material: "saline water (ENVO:00002010), including plankton (ENVO:xxxxxxxx)" | depth 5 m | reverse complement strand
ACTAACAACTTGTTTAACATCCGGTATCAGATTGCATTAAACGACCTCTACGACCTTTCGAGGTATGAGTTGGTACCTTACTTTATGAACTTCCAAAACATACGTATGATCGAAGAGATACTAGTCGGTAAGCAAATGTTTAGATATAGTAGAGTAGGAAATAAACTACACATAGACATGAGCTGGGACCGAGCACAAGAAGGAACCTTTATCGTGTGTAAGGCGTATAAGGTATGGGATCCAGCTACATATGCAGACATCTATAAAGACAGGTGGTTACTAAGATACGCATCATGTCTTATCAAAATTCAATGGGGATCAAACTTAACAAAGTTCGAAGGATTACAATTACCTGGAGGAGTTCAGTTTAACGGTCAGAAGATATATGACGACGCCGTTGCAGAAAGACAGCAACTAGAAGAAGAAATGGCGACATCATACTCACATCCTCCTGAAGATATGGTAGGATAAAATGGCTCGTAATGTTTTCTTTAATAACTTCAATAACAGTTCAGAACAGAACCTAATAGAAGATCTAATAATCGAATCCATAGGCATCTATGGAATCGAGGCATACTACTTGCCGAAAACATATTACGATTATGATAGCTTGTATGGTGAAAGTGATTCAGCAATATTCAAAGAGTTCTACACAACAGATATGTACATCAATACTGTTGAAGGCTTTGGCGGAGAAGGAGACTTCCTATCTAAGTTTGGAGTAGAGCAAAGAGACACAATGACAATGTCTGTTGCAAGAAGAACATTTGAACAAGATGTTGGTGCACCAGACTTGGCTAACCTAACAAGACCAAGAGAAGGGGACTTGATATGGTTTCCTTTAAACAATAAACTATATTCAGTCAACTTCGTAGAACACGAACCAGTATTCTATCAAATGGGTGCTCTTCAATTCTATGAGTTAAGACTTGAGATGTTTGAATACAGCAGTGAAAGATTTGATACTGGTATTCAAGAAATTGATCAACTTGAAACTAATAGATCAATGGACATTGATCTCAACGGAGTGTTCATGATGGAGTCTGGTGAACTACCAATCCATGATGAAAGAGGCGAAAGAATTATACTTAGCGGATACATAGAGAACGATCAAGACGATATCACGGATAGTGAGAATACATTTATTGAATCACAAGCAGACAACTTTATTGACTTTACTGATAAAGATCCATTCAGCGAAGGAGGTACGTTCTAATGTTAGGTAATAAATTCTACCATGAGTCATTAAGAAGGTACATTATTCTTTTTGGTACATTATTTAATGACATACATATAAAGAGAAGGAACAGTAGTGGCAATGTTATATCAGAGATTAAACTTCCATTAACATATGCGCCTAGAGAAAAGGTTACTGCTAGACTAGAACAAAATCTAAGTTTAGATGAACAACAGGCAATCAACTTACCAAGATTGTCATTTGAGATGACTACGTTACAGTATGACCCATCTCGAAAATTAAGTACGACAAGGCACTTAGTAAAAGATTCTACTGATCCAACTAAAAGGAAAAGAGTCTTTAATCCTGTACCGTACGAGATTAGTTTTGACATGAACATATACGTTAGGTATGCAGAAGACGCTACCCAAGTTTTAGAACAAATTTTACCATTCTTTACTCCGGAGTTTACTAGTACAATTAACCTCTTGGATGACATGGATATAAAAGTGGACGTCCCTATAACACTACAGGGGCTAAGTTCACAAGACACGTATGAGGGTGACTTCGAAACAAGAAGAGCTCTTATATGGAATTTGAGTTTTGTAATGAAGGCATATTTATTTGGACCAGTAAAAGATGTTGGTATCATCAATGAGGCTAACGTCAATATACATTCAACGCTAACAGCAAATACAGCAGCAGTGGGAATAAAACAGAAACCAGGGTTGGATGAATTTAGAGATCCGACCACGAATGCTGCAGCAACAATAGCACCAGACCTAATCAAGTCTGGAGATAACTATGCAATAATAACTGATTTTGAGGATTATTTTAATGGAGAAGACACCCCCTAAGGATCCAATAAGCCAAGCATTGGACGTGAGTCCTATGGAAGGTGATATTGTTCCTGCAGAAGCAAAGAAGCCAATTCAAGTGGCAGGTAATGAAACACTTGAGAATGACTTCATATATGCTAGAGAAAACTTATACAACGTAATTGAGAGAGGCACAGATGCTCTTAATGGCATAGTTGATCTAGCTCAACAATCACAGCACCCCCGTTCATTTGAAGTTGTGGCTGATTTGGTTCGTACCTTATCATCTGCTAATAAAGATCTAATTGATCTACAAAAGAAAATGAAGGACATGCACCCAGAAGAAAAGGGACCGAAGGAAGTTACTAATAACTTATTCGTAGGATCCACATCAGAACTAACAGCTATGTTAGAAGGTGGAGCCAGGAAAGTAAAACAACACAAAGATGGCTGATCATTATTTAGGAAATCCCAAGCTCAAAAAGGCTAATATAGAAATAGACTTTTCAGAGCAGGAGATTAAAGAAATTGTTAAATGCAACAAGGATGTAGTTCATTTCTGTGAGACCTATATTAAGATCGTTAACATTGATGAAGGTCTAGTACCTTATCAGCCATATGATTACCAAAAGAATATTATGCATTCTGTTAACGAGAACAGATTTGTAATATGTAAGATGCCACGTCAGACTGGTAAGACAACCACGATGGTTGCAATCATGTTACACTATGCATTATTCAACCCAGATTTTAACATTGCTATTCTTGCTAACAAAGCTGCAACATCAAGAGAAATTCTTGGAAGACTTCAGCTAGCATATGAAAACTTACCGTGGTTCTTACAACAAGGAGTTGTAGAATGGAACAAAGGTAGTGTTGTATTAGAGAATGGTAGTAAGATATTTGCATCATCTACATCTGCTTCAGCAGTCAGGGGTATGTCTATTAACTTAGTATACCTAGATGAGTTTGCATTCGTACCTGCAACTGTGCAGGATGAGTTCTTTAGTTCTGTTTATCCTACCATTTCATCTGGTAGAACATCTAGAGTATTGATCACATCTACGCCAAATGGTATGAATATGTTTTATAAACTATGGCATGATGCAGAGAAAGGATTTAATGATTATGCAACTGTAAGTGTAAACTGGTGGGATGTTCCTGGCAGAGATGAAGAATGGAAACAACAAACCATACGAAACACTTCAGAAAAACAATTTGCAGTTGAGTTTGAATGTGAGTTCTTAGGGTCATCAGATACATTAATTGATGCAAACAAATTAAGAACTATGGTTTATGAAGAACCAATGTCTCATAATGAAAGCATGAAGATCTTTGAACGACCAAAGACCGATCACATATATGCTATAACAGTAGATACAAGTAGAGGTGTAGGCGGTGACTACAGTGCCTTCGTTGTATTTGATGCTACACAGGTCCCATATAAGATAGTAGCTACCTATAGAAACAATACTATAGCTCCAGTATTATATCCTAAAGCGATATACAATGCTGCTAGAGCATATAATAATGCGTCTGTAATGGTAGAGATTAATGATATAGGCCAACAAGTCGCTGACATACTACACAATGATTTAGAATATGAAGCCTTAATACGAGCTGTTTGGAAGGGTAGAGCTGGACAATTAGTTGGTAGTGGCTTTGGTGGCGGTGATAGCCAACCGGGAGTAAGAACAACCTCATCACTAAAAAGGATAGGATGTTCTATGCTAAAAACAATAATCGAGAACGATCGATTAGTGTTAAATGATTTCGATATTTTAGCTGAACTTACTACATTCGTAGCTAACAAAAGAGGAACTAGTTACGAAGCTGAGGACGGACAGAATGACGATCTTGTAATGTGTCTGGTATTATTTGCATGGTTATCCCAACAGGATTACTTCAAAGAATTAACAGATATTGATATACGAAAGAACTTATACGAGTTAAATGCGAAAGCCTTGGAAGATGATCTCGTACCCTTTGGTTTTATAGATAAGGGTATAGATAATTCCTGGGAAGAAGATGATGAATTTAAAGGTGGCGAACTCGTAAGAACCTGGGATTATGATTACGAGAGAGACAGTACTTTCTAAGAAACGGGGAAGTATAAATATATCGAGAGCTTTTATACACTATTAAAAATAAAGGAGAATTGAAATGCCATTTCAGGTTAGTCCAGGCGTAAATGTATCAGAAATTGACTTAAGTACAGTTGTACCAGCAGTTTCTACTACAGAAGGCGCAATTGCAGGGGTTTTCAAATGGGGTCCAGGAAATACTAGAGTCTTAGTAGACAGTGAAGAAACGCTGGCTGCAAGGTTTGGTGATCCAGCACCTTATGCGAACGGAGACCTTTTCAATGTAGAAACATTCTTTTCGGCTGCTAACTTTTTAGCATACGGAAATAAATTATATGTAACTAGAGTCTTAGACTCCAGTTCAAAAAATGCTGCCACAGGCGGATACGAAGTACTTATTGCGAACGAAGATGACCTCGCTGGTGCAACAATTCCATCTGGTGCAGATTTTGTCGCAAGGTACCCAGGGTCTTTAGGTAATTCACTTAAAGTATCTGTGTGTACTTCTTCAGCTGCTTACTCAGCAAACTTAGGTGTTAACATTACTACATTAGATAATGGATCCAAAACTGTAACACCATCGGGAGATGTCTCTGCTACTTTACAAGCAGGAGATAATCTTTACTTTGGTAACTCAACAATTGGATTCTTTAATCAAGAAGTAGCTACTGTTAACTCAACTGCTATTGTATTAGAAGATACTTATACAGGACCAAGTCTTTCCGGTTTTACTAAAAATGCGAATGGACAGGTTGCTACTGTAGAAAAAAGATGGAGTCACTGGGATCTAGTAAGATCAGCACCAGGTACTTCTGCTTCTGTTACTAATGCAGGCGGAGCTTCTGATGAAGTTCACGTTGTCATTGAAGATGAAGACGGCGACATTACAGGAACAAAAGGTACAATCCTAGAAGTATTCGAAGGCGTATCCAGAGCAACAGATGCAAAAACAGAATCCGGTGAGACAAATTACTGGAGACAGGTTATTGAAAAATCATCTAACTGGATATATGCTACAGCAGATACAGCAGGGATTGCAGTAGACACAACAAAAGCAACATCAGCAGCAACAGACGTAGGTCCAGCAGCAACTCTTCCAGTGTACAATTCACTATCAGACGGTGCTGATTCAGCAGCAGAAGGCAGTATCGCACTTGGACAAGTTACAGCAGGATACGATCTTTACAAATCAGCTGAAGATGTTGACGTAAGTTTAATACTACAAGGTAAGGCAATTGGTGGAACACACAATACAGGTCTTGCTAAACATCTTAGAGATAACATTGCAGAGTCAAGAAAAGACGTTGTAGTATTCATCTCTCCAGATAAAGATGATGTAGTATCAAATGCAGGTAACGAAACAGCTGATACAGTAGAATTCAGAAACGACATTACAAGTTCGTCTTATCTGTTTATGGATTCAGGTTACAAATATCAGTATGACAAGTATGCAGATCAATATAGATACATTCCATTGAATGCAGACATGGCTGGACTTGCTGTAAACACAGATGAGCTAAGAGATGCTTGGTTCTCACCTGCTGGTTACAACAGAGGTCAAGTTAAGAATCTTGTCAAGTTAGCTTACAATCCTAAGAAAGGTGAAAGAGATCAGCTTTATCAAGCAGACATTAACCCAGTAGTAACATTCCCAGGACAAGGTACTATCTTGTTTGGTGATAAGACTCTACTAGGTAAGCCTTCAGCATTCGATAGGATCAATGTAAGAAGATTATTCATAGTGCTTGAGAAAGCAATTAGTACAGCATCTAAATTCACATTGTTTGAATTTAATGATCCGTTCACTAGATCTCAGTTTAGAAATCTAGTCGAGCCGTTCTTAAGAGATGTTCAAGGTCGAAGAGGAATTACAGACTTTAAGGTTGTATGTGACGAAACAAACAACACTGGTGAAGTAATTGATAGAAACGAATTTGTTGGTGACATTTACATCAAGCCTTCTCGTTCAATCAACTTCATTCAGTTAAACTTCGTAGCAGTTAGATCTGGAGTTGAATTCTCAGAGATAGTTGGTAAGTTTTAATAAATAGGAATAGGAGATAAAACATGGCTTTTAATATCAATGAAATGAGGTCCCAGTTAACCCTTGGCGGTGCTAGACCTACCCTGTTCCAAGTAAACCTCTCTAACCCAGCAAACAGTGCTGGTGACCTAAAGAGTCCGTTCTTAATCAGAGCGTCTCAGGTCCCAGCATCTACTTTAGGTTTCATCGAAGTACCATACTTCGGAAGAAAAGTAAAGATTGCAGGTGACAGAACATTTGCTGAATGGAACGTAACGGTTGTCAATGACGAGGACTTCTTAATTAGAAACTCAATGGAAGAGTGGATGCAAACCATCAACTCTCATTTGGGTAACGTAAGAGGTTTCGGATCATCTAGCGACCTGTCTTACAAATCAACAGCCCAAGTTATTCAGTATAGCAAAACAGGCGTGCCTATAAGAGAGTATTCTTTTAATGGTATCTTCCCAGTGAACATCACTGAAATGGAAGTAGACTGGAATGCAACTGACGTAATCCAAGAATTCCAGGTGACCTTCCAGTACGACTGGTGGGAAGTTACTGGTGGTTCTACAGGAAACGCTGGCGGAAACTAAGGATAAAGGGCAACCTAGCGTTGCCCTGATTTCTTTTATGCAGTATCATAGGCTGTATAAATATATTATGAGGTAACTATGGAATTATTCGGATTCGAAATAAACAGGAAGTCTACTGACCTAGACTTGGGATCATTCACTCAGAAATCAGAAGACGACGGAGCAGTCGTTGTAGCTGAAGGTGGAGCGTATGGTCAATATGTCGATCTGGAACAGACTGCAAAGAACGAAGGCGAGCTTGTCACTCGTTATAGAAAGATGTCTATGCAGCCAGAATGTGAAAACGCTATTGATGATATTGTAAATGAATCAATAGTCTATGACCCAGACAGTCACACAGTAGAAATTAACTTAGACGCTGTCCCACTCGCGGACGGAATTAAATCAAAAATCCACGATGAGTTCAATATGGTCAAAGACCTATTGGATTTTGAACGACAAGCGTATGAGATTTTTAGACATTGGTACATTGATGGAAGATTATATTACCATGTCATTATAGACGAAGACAATGTACAAGAAGGTATTCAAGAACTAAGATATATCGACCCAAGAAAAATACGTAAAGTAAGGGAAGTAGGTAAGAAGAAATCTGGAACAGGACCTAATACAGTACTCCTGGCAAAGACAAAACAAGAATACTACATGTACAATGACAAAGGATTCAAAGGCGGGCCAGGTGCAGTTAACCCCGCTCAAGGAACTAGCCAAGGCTTAAAGATAGCCAAGGATAGTATACTTCACTGTACTTCAGGACTGATGGACGAAGCTAATAAGATGGTATTATCACATCTTCATAAAGCAATCAAGCCTTTGAACCAGTTAAGAGTTTTAGAAGACGCAACAGTAATCTATAGAATATCACGTGCACCAGAACGTAGAATATTTTACATAGATGTTGGTAATCTTCCTAAACTAAAAGCCGAACAATATCTAAGAGATATGATGGCTAAGCATAAGAACAGACTTGTCTATGATGCATCAACAGGTGAACTAAGAGACGATCGAAAGTTCATGACCATGTTAGAAGACTATTGGTTACCTAGAAGAGAAGGCGGTAAGGGTACAGAAATTACTACACTTCCTGCAGGACAAAACCTTGGAGAGATGGACGATGTTCTATACTTCCAAAAGAAACTTTACAGATCTTTGAATGTTCCTGTATCAAGATTAGAACCTGAACAAGGTTTTGCTATTGGCAGAGCATCAGAGATCAGTAGAGATGAAATTAAGTTTCAGAAATTTATAGCAAGAGTTAGATTAAAGTTCTCAAGAATATTTGAATCAGCTTTAGAAAAACAACTTGTGTTGAAAGGTATCATTACACCTGACGACTGGCCTCTTGTAAGAAGAGAGATGAGATTTGACTATGTTACAGACAGTCACTTCTCAGAATTAAAAGCACTTGAGATCTTTAGAGAAAAACTCAGTGCAGTTAATGATGTTGATCCTTACCTTGGTAAATACTTCAGTACTATGTGGGTTAAGAAGAATGTTCTTAAGCAAACAGACAAAGAAGTTGAAGATATGCAGGTCGAAATGGAGACCGATGCTGAGGCAGAACAGGAAAGAAACGACGATATGCCAGACGAAATGGGCGCAGAACAGGGACAAGAAGGGAATGGATTCCCAGAAGCGCCAGCTGCGTGAGTGTAGGATATATAAATAAAACAGGAGAATTATTATGAGTGATGATGTAAAAGATATAGTTGACTTGGCAATGGATGATAAACCGAACAAAGCTGCCGAAGTTTTAGACGTAGTTTTAAGAGACAGATTAGCTGATAAAGTTGACGGTCTTAAAAATGAATTAAGCAATGGTATGTTTGGACAAGAGTATCAACCTGATGCTGAACCCGTAGAGGTTCAAACTGAGTTAGATCTTGAACCTGCAGAACAAGAAGATTTTGCAGACGAAGATCAAAACGACTACGAAGCAGAACAAGAGCTAGTAGCCGAACCAGAAGCTGAAGGTGAACAGGAACAACCCGATCAAGAAGAAGATCTTGACGAAACAGAGGAATGAAATGAAATCACTTAGACAGATTGTAGAAGTAAAAAAGATTGACATCATACCAGATCCAGAAATGCAAGCTGGACAAGAAACTGGTATTGGCAAACCTAAATCAGAAGGCGAAAAGAACTTCGTAGGTAAGCATATGGATGTTGTTAATTCACCTCTACACCCAGCCTTTAAAAACGAAGCAGAACAATCAGCAGTATTCAATGGTGGAGCAGTTAAGAAGGACCATTCTAAAGCAGCATCTTATGCTGACGGTCAAGACGCAGAAGTATATGAATCTGCAATTGCATTTGTTCAGGACGCTTTAACAGAAGACAACCTAAAACAATTTAACCAGTTGCTAGAAGATGATTATGACACTGCTGCTAACTTTGCAATGGACATTGCATCGGAGATAGGCGACGATGAGTGAAATACTTAAACTAAAGAACTCACAAGCAGCATTAGTTGCTAACAACACTCACGCTGGTAACATTGCCCTAGCTACTACGGTACGCATATATAATAATGCAGCTACCAAAGGTGATGTAACAATTCAGACAGTATCAGATTCTGGCACAGTAGCCACTGGTGCAGTCGTCAAAGGTATGATTTCAGTTGGTCCTGCAGAAACAGTATTACTAAAGAAAGATCCAACCGACGAGGTATTTGGATCCGCAGCTACTTTATTAGCAGCTAGCGTTTCAGTAGAAGGATAACACATGAAGTTAATATCAGAAGTAACATTTAATGACATCGCTCCTGTAATCACAGAAGCAAAAGATGGAAATGGCAAAGACTATTTCATCGAAGGCGTTTTCATGCAAGGCGCTATCCAAAATAGAAATGGTAGAATGTATCCAATGGAAACTCTACAGAAAGAAGTAGATAGATACAATGACCAGTTCGTAAGCAAGAACAGAGCTTACGGAGAACTAGGACACCCAGACGGTCCTACAATCAATTTAGAAAGAGTATCTCATATGATCAAGTCTCTCAAGAACGAGGGAAATGACATTGTAGGTAAAGCAAAAATTATGGACACCCCATACGGAAAAATAGTTAAGAGTCTTATAGATGAGGGAGCTCAATTGGGAGTATCATCTAGAGGTATGGGTAGTCTTAAACAGAACAGTGAAGGTATCAATGAAGTGCAAGGGGATTTTCAACTTGCTACTGCCGGTGATATTGTTGCTGATCCTTCTGCACCTAACGCTTTCGTTAATGGTGTTATGGAAGGTGTAGAATGGATTTATGATGCTGCTTCAGGGTCTTGGCAATCACAACAAGTGATAGAAGAGATTCAGAACACTGGCAAAATAAGTGCAAGGGAATTGCAGGAAAGGAAACTTGAGTTTTTTAATAAGTTTCTTAAATCCCTGTAAATTAGTTAATTATAAATAATAAGCATAACGTATTAGACTCAAAACGAGGAGAAAAAAAATGGCTAATGAACTAAATAAGTTCGAAACAAATGAAGCTGTTGCGGCCGAGACACAAGTAGAACTTGACGAGTTTAAGGCCAGCGGTGAAAATTCAGCTGTCGCTGAACCTGTAACTAAAGGAAGCAATAAAAGACCAGCAGATAAAACTGCTAGCTTTACTGCCCCTAAGCCAGGTGGAGCAGACGAGAAATCAGGATCTGAAGGTAAAGGAGAAGATCTAATTACAGCAAAAGGCAAATCAAGCCCTAAGAGAAAAGCAGACAAATCTGTCAGCGACTCTCCTAAAGGTACTAGTGTTGCTACTCCAGGTCAAACTGGTGGTGCTGAATTAGCTCCAGGACATTCAGGTGGTGTAAAAGAAGATATCGACGCTATCTTTGGTGAAGATCTTGCAGAAGACCTTCGCGAAAAAGCAGAGACTGTATTTGAAGCAGCAGTAAATGCTAGAGTTACAGAAATTGAAACTCAGTATTCTGACGCATTCGATGCTCAACTTGCAGAAGCTAGATCAGAGCTTTCAGAATCATTGTCAGGTAAAGTAGATGAGTATATCAACTACCTATCCGAGCAGTGGATGGAAGACAATAAAGTTGCTGTAGAGTCTTCATTGAAAGTGGAAATTGCTGAATCATTCATGAGCGGTCTTAAAGGTCTTATGGAAGCACACAATGTTGTGTTACCAGAGGAAGCATCCAGCGACATATTTA
>CERP01000024.1_pt1 | contig 10898 bp, 15 predicted proteins | sample 530801 | NCBI WGS metagenome assembly CERP01 (sample SAMEA2620991, study PRJEB7988) | marine metagenome | biome: marine biome (ENVO:00000447); feature: surface water layer (ENVO:00002042); material: "saline water (ENVO:00002010), including plankton (ENVO:xxxxxxxx)" | depth 5 m | reverse complement strand
CAGCGCCAACCCGACAGCGCCAACCGGCGGATTAACCGAGGCTGGTGAGGGACTACTGCGCAATACTTATAGCAGGCTGCGTGATGACGGCACCGTAAACGCCAACGCCAGCAAATCGGCTGGCTTGCTTGCGGCGAGTTTGCCAGAGCCGCGCAATGCTGGCGAGGCTATGGCGCAGCAAGAATCGAATCGACTTATAGGCGGCGGAATGTCTGACCCAACGCAAACGGGCTGGACATTTAAAGATGTAAACCGCCCTCAATTTAGCCGTGCTGAAAACAGAGAAATACAAAAACGTTTTGATAAGCTCAACATCCGTGAGGCGGAGCTGCCGATCAGAAGCATGTACGCAACGCAGCCCAATGTTAATCCCGATTTCGCAACGACAACAAGTAGCCAAGATTATTTGCCGACAGTAGTAAAACGCGGTGGAGAATATTTTGTACGCGATGGTCATCACCGACTTACAAAGGCTGCAGAGGCGGGAAACCAAAACGCAAAAGTGCAAATCATTGACTTAGACAACACTGACACAAGCACGCCCTTGCTTGATTATAAGCCACCAAGGCAAATGACCGAGGCCGAGCTTGCAGAAATTGACAGATTTCTGGCGATTCTTGATGACGGCACGGTAAACGCCAACGCCTCACCCTTAACGGGCCTTATGGCGCTGCAAGCCGAGCCTCAGCCTGACTTGGCTGCAGAAATCCGCGCCTATTTGGAGAGCATCCAGTGAGCATATTTGACTTCCTTTTTGCGAGAGCGGCAACGCCAGAGCAAGCCCAGAAAAACATCTTTTTGGACGCCATTGACGGCGGCGGCAGGTTTGGCTCTGGCGAAGACTTTCGCGGTGGGCCACTTGGCATTTCTGCGCTTCTCAATGCGCTTGGCGTTGATCCGTATGGTTACTCAGATGCGCAGCCGTCCAGCCCACCGGCACGCACTGCACCCGCTGCCAAACCAGCGCAGCAAAGCGCACCACGACCCGCCGCAACGCCTAACCTTGTGGATTTCATTGCGGCGAATACTGGCCTTCGCCCTAGCACAGACGCAGAGCTAACGGCGGCGCTTGAACAGCCTACTCCGGGTTCTCTTATAGGAAGACCTTTTGACGGCGCTGAATTTGGCTACACGGCTCCGCCCCCTGTTCCACAAATGGGCACCACTTTTGGCAATCTTGGTAATCCTATCGATGAAACCGCGCTTAACCTACTGGCCCCACAGGTTGCCCAAGAGGTAACTGCAGCGCAGCCGGTGGACTATTTTAGTGCGGCAACGAAGTATCCAGAGTTTTTTGCCTTTGTGAAAGCAAACAAGGCTAGCGGCTTAACCTATGACGAATTAGCGCGGAAGTTCCTCAACATAGCCGAAGGCACCCCCCAATGATGTACACTAAAGTTTACACCAAGCCCAAAAAAACGGCTGGCAAAGTTGAGACTGTGGCTGACAGCCAAACCAAGCGTAAACCTGTAAAGCGCAAGTTGCCCAAAAAGCGGAAAGCACAAAGCTGATGGATGACCTTGAGTTTAAATCTCTGCTAAAAGGCGAAATTGCGTCTGCCGTAAATCACAGCGACAGTGAATTTACAGCCGAGCGCGAGGAAACCTTACGCTATTATCTTGGCAAGCCGTTTGGCAATGAGGTTGAAAACCGTAGCCAAGTGATCAGCACTGAGGTGAGCGACACGGTTGAATTCATGATTCCCTCGCTGATTAAGATGTTTACCTCATCGCCAGATTTTGTGCGGTTTCAGCCACGCACTGCCGAGGACGTAGACGCCGCCAAGCAAGCCACCGATTTGGTGAATTTTGCCATTTATCAGGATAATCCGCAGTTTTTCGCTAAGTTTCACAATTGGATAAAAGACGCGCTTTTGTTTCGCACTGGCGCTCTTAAGGTCCACTGGCTGGAAACCGATGAGGTTGAGACTGAGCGCTACGAGAGCTTAACCGAGGATGAGGCCACGTTACTCGCGGCGGACCCGGCGGTTGAGATTGTAGCGCAGGAAGTCACAGAAGTTGGCCTTGCTGTCGGCGGTGATGATTTACCGCTTGAGCGCACGTTTAGCGTTGAGATACGCCGCAAGGTTAAAGCGGGTGCCGTTAGAATTGACAACGTGCCGCCCGAAGAATTGATATTTAGCCGCCGCGCAACTTCGCTTGAGGATTGCGATTTTATCGGCCACAGGACGCTTGTCCGGGCTGGCGATTTAATTGCGCAGGGCTATGACGAAGACATCATTTTGCGCCACGCCGGGCAAGGCTCTGACAATACGAATGACACAGAGCGGCAAACCCGTTTTGAGGAAATCGAGAGCGGCGATGACGGCGAGGGCAAAGACCCGATTATGCGCGAGGTGCTTATTACTGAGGCTTACATGCGCTGCGATTATGACGGCGATAATATAGCCGAGTTGCGCCGAGTGGTTTGCTTGGGCGATGGCGGTGAAATTCTGGAAAACGAGCCGTTTGATAAAGTGCCGTTTTGCTTGCTGTCGCCGATCCTTATGCCGCACCGCATGATTGGCCGCAGCGTTGCCGAGTTGGTTAAAGATGTGCAACTCATCAAGAGTACAACGCTACGAATGCAATTAGATAATTTTTATCTAACTAATAACAGCCGCGTAGCCGCCGTTGAGGGTCAGGTTAACCTAGATGACCTTCTGCAATCGCGCCCAGGCGGTGTGGTTCGCATGCGTGCGCCGGGCATGGTTCAGCCTTTGGCGGTCCCTCAAATTGGCAATGCCGGTTTTCAAATGCTTGACTATATGGACAGCGTTCGTGACCAGCGCACAGGTTTTTCCAAGGCCAGCATGGGGCTTGACCCGTCAACGCTGCAAAGCACAACGGCCAGTGCAGTTAATGCCACTATTCAGGGCGCTCAACTGAAGGTCGAGATGATAGCTCGCGTGTTTGCCGAAACGGGTTGCCGCGAGTTAGCCGCGCAAGTTTTGCATTTACTGCAGACGCACCAAGATGCCGAAAGAACGGTTCGCATTCGTGGATCGTTCGTGGCGATTGATCCGCGCACTTGGGAAAACGGCTTTGACATGAGCATAGAAGTTGGCCTTGGGAATGGCCGCGAAGATGAAAAAATGGCGATGCTGTTGCAGATAGCGGGTAAGCAGGAGCAAATGCTTCAGCAGCTTGGCCCTAGCAATCCCGTGTGCAGCGTGACGCAATACGTTGATACGCTGAAGCGAATTGTTGAGATGGCAGGCTTTGCCGATGCTCAGCAATTCTTTAATTCTGGCCCGGAGGTTGACCAAGCGCTGCAACAGCAAACGGCGCAAACTCAGCAGCCAGACCCTACCTTGGAAATCGAGAAAATGAAGCTTGAGGCTGACATAGCCTTAAAGCGTGAGCGCATGACTTTGGAAATCCAATTGCAGCGCGAGAAAGCCCAAGCTGAGCTAGATTTACGGCGCGAGGAACTGCAGGCAGAGCTTGCGTTGCGCCAGCAGAAAATCAATCTCGGCGGCTCCGTATCAACGAATTTACCACAGGCATAAACACTGATGAGTTTAGCTGACGAACAAGAGCGTGGCCGCAGGGCTACCGCAATATTAAGCGATCCTATGTTGAAGGAAGCGCTAAACGAAATTCGCAATTCCTACATTACAGCGTGGTCACAAAGTGACGATAGCGATGCGGAGTTGCGAGAACGGGCGTTCTTTTTGTTACGCGCTGTTGATGCCTTTGAGGGGCATTTGAAGTCGGTTGTTATGACCGGCGAGATGGCAACGCGGCAAATGACGGACCCGTACCGCTAACTAGCAATTAAGGAAAATTACATGGAAGATGGTACTCCGCTTGCGGAATCCGAAGTCATGTCTATCGATCAGATAGTAGACCAAAGGGTAAGCCAGAGAAACGCCCCGCCACAGGCGGCAAGCGAGACAGCAGACCCTCCCGCCGAAGCAGCAGAAGCAGAGGCACCCGAAGCAGAAGAAGTCGAATACGAGGCCGCTGAACCCGATGACGGGGAAAGCCAAGCTGAGTATGAAGCGGAGACTGACGAGGGCGAAGAAGTTGAGTTTGACCTGTACGAACAGACAGGAACAATCAAAGTCAACGGCGAAGAGCGCGAAATGACCGTCAGGGAAGCCTTTGACCAAGTTCAAAAAGGCGAAGCTGCAGATCAAAAATTCCAAGAAGCCGCTGAAATCCGCAAGCAATACGAATCTAGGAATGCTCAACTTGAGCAAACCGAAAACGAGTATCGCCAAGGCATTGACGCAATAGCCAAACAAACGGCCCAACAGGGTCAACAGCAGTTTGGCTATAAAGACGCAGCTTATTGGGACGCCCTACGCGAGGCAGATATTGACCAGTGGAACACTGAGAAACACGAGCTACGCGATTGGCAAGATAAGCAAGCAATCATTCAGCAAGAGCAAACCCGCATGCACCAGCAACAAAAGGTGCGTGAGGAAGCGCGATTGTTGGAACGCATTCCCGAATGGAAAGATCCAGCAGTAAGAGCGGCGGAAACTCAACAGCTTGTCGAACATGCACAATCTGTTGGCTACACGACGCAGGAGATCACCACGTCACTGGATAGCCGCATGGTTGGCTTGGTGCGTGACTCTCATTTGCTGAAAAAGATGCTGGCCGACCAAGCCAGCAAAAAGCCATTGGCCGCCAAGAAAATCAAAGCGGCACCCAAGATGGTGAAAAGCGGTCAACCCAAATCCAACGCCAGTTCTGCAAAATCGCGGGAGCGTGCAGCTTATGCCGACTTCCAGAAATTGGGCACGCAAGACGCGGCCTTGAAATACAGAATGGCTCTTAAGGGCCTATAAGGAACTACTACTATGGCGATATATACATCAAGCACTAGTATCGGTCAGCGCGAGTCGCTTGCTGATACTATTTATCGGATTGATCCGACTGAAACGCCAATGATGGCGGCAATGAAGAAAGAAACTACCAGCGCAATCAATGAAGAATTTCAGGTTCAAGAATTGGCGGCGGCTGCAGATGACAACTACGTAAATGAAGGCGCAGATTTCAGCTATGTAAATCCCGCCGTCACTGTGCGTCTGGGCAACGTCCACCAGATCAGTGTGAAGGCCGCGCAAGTGTCCAACACTCTTGATGCTGTAGACACCGCAGGCCGCGCTCGCGAGGAAGAATATGTTAAACTCCTGAAGGGCCTTGAGCTACGGAAAGATATTAACAAGTCTTTTTATAAGAACGAAGCTAAGTCATCTTCTGACCCACGCAAAGCTGGCAAACTGCCGTCATGGCTGACCAATGCAAGCTTGCCGTCCGACATGGCGGTTTCTGCTGGCACTGGCGCTGATGCGGCTGACTTCACAGGCACAGCGGCTGCGCTTACTTTGGCGAAAATCGACGCCGCAATGCTGGCTGCATATACAGATGGTGGAACACCCAACACGCTGATTATGTCGCCGGTTAATAAAGGCAACTTTAGCGGTCTGTCCTCTGGTTCGGTTGCGACTAACCAGATTACCAGCACAGCGCCAAAAGAGGCGTCTATCGTCGGTTCGGTTTCGTTGTATCTCAGCGACTTCGGCACGCTTAACGTGACCGTGGACCGTGCTTGCCCTGACTCGGAAATCTATCTCATCGATCCAGAGTATATCTGCATGGGTACACTTCCCGGTCGTGATTTCTCTGTGCAGGAAATGGCACCAACGGGGGACAGCCAGAAGTTCTCGATAGTAACTGAGTACACACTTTTGCCGAAGGCACCAAAAGCGCATGCTTACGTCGGCGGCTTGAACGGCTCCTAAACTACCCTCCCAAACTAACTAGAAGGGGCGCTTTCGGGTGCCCCTTTTTTATTGGAGCATTGCCAATGAAGCGATTAATCGACGCCCATCCAGACGCGCAGAAACGCACCTTTTTGCAGTACGAGGGCGGCAAGACCCACGTTGTTACTGAGCAAAAGCAAGACTACATTCTGGACCACAATCAGCGTACATCTGTCTTGCACAGCAAGGGCGACTTTATGGGCAATACGCAGAGGCATAAGGTGCCGGTCGCTGAAATGTCCCAACTGCTATATCACGAGCTTTTGCAGAAATTCGGTCAACCGCACGAAAATCCCAAAGAGTGGTTTAAGTTTATCGAAAGCCACAAAAAGCTGAAAAAGACTAGCGCGAGGCTTATCTGATGGCGTTTAATTCATACACGGCGCTGAAGGCCAGCATTGCCAGCTTTTTGGCGCGTGATGACCTAACCGCGCAGATACCCGATTTTATTGCTTTAGCCGAGGCCAGAATGAGCCGTGAGCTAAAGACCCGCACCCAAGTTAAACGCGCCACGGCGGCAACCATAGCCAACACCGAGTTTATCATTCTGCCGACAGATATGCGGCAAGTGAAAAACGTGAAGCTAAACAGCAGCCCAAACAAGCAGCTAAACTATGTGACGCCTAACGTTTACTATGAGCGATACCCCAGTACAGGCGGCGGCACACCGTCTGTATATACCGTCATTGGCGCTGAAATTGGCTTTCGTCCTATTCCCGACTCTGTGCAAACGGTCGAGATTATCTATACCGACGAAATAACACCTTTGTCGGATACTGTGGCAACCAATCGGGTGCTACAGCAACACCCGGACATTTATCTATATGGAAGTCTGGCCCAAGCTCATGCGTTTCTTATGGATGACGCAAGGGCAACTCAATATGATGGGCTTTTTTCGCGCATCATTGAGGAAATCAAAAACCAAACCGATGCAGAGCGCTTTAGTGGCTCCTTAAGCATCTCAACTAGCTATTCAGGAGCATAACCATGTCAGCAATGAGCGACTACCTCGAAGTAAAAATACTCGACCACATAACAGGCCGCACGGCGTATACAAAGCCTTCTGCCGTTTATCTTGGTCTATCAACGGGCGACTTTACCGATACTGGAAGCGGTTCGTCAGAATTGAGCGGGAACGGTTATCAAAGGGTTGCTGTTGCGTTTGACGCAGCGGCTTCTGGCGCAACTCAGAATACCAGCGCTATAGATTTTCCAGCGGCCACCGGCAACCAAGGAACCATAAGTCACTATGCGCTCTTTGATGCAGCTACAGGTGGCAATGTTCTTTTAACAGGATCGTTTAGCGCGAGTAAGACCATCGAGACAAATGACGTTCTAAGAATCGCGGCTGGCGACTTAGATTTATCGGCGAGTTGATTTATGGCGGCAATGTCGGACACCCTAGAGATTAGCTTTCTGGACCACGTTACCGGCAATGCCGCCTATTCCGCGCCGTCTGCCGTCTACCTCGGATTAACCACGTCAAGCGGTGGGTTTGCTGACGGCAACACCGGCACAGAGGTTGTCGGCAATGGCTACCAGCGCCAAGCAATAACGTTTGGCGCTAGTTCAACATCCAGCATTGCCAGCAACGCGGCGGTCACGTTTCCCCGCTCAACAGCGGGGCAAGGCACCGTGTACGGCTTTGGCATTTTTTCGGCGCAATCGGGCGGAGATTTGCTGTATCATGGAATGTTTAGCAGTAGTCGCGCGGTGCTGGTTGACGAGAGCTTTTACGTCGCAAGCGGCGCAATATCGCTAACGTCCAGCGGAGCGATGCAAGGCTATGCGTTTCAAAACTGGTCAAACTTGACGCTGCGCAATGTGTCTTGGTCTATGCCGACAGCGTTGTATCTGGCAATATGCTTAGACAACGGCACTGAGCCAAGCTGGCACGACCACGCAAGCGGCACGCTGGACAGTTCAGACAGCTACAACGACAAGCGCAAGGCCGGTCTGGTGAATGGCGCAAGTGAAACCTATGGCGGGTATCAGCGGGTAAAAATCACGTTTAACGCGGCGTCAGGCGGCACGGCGGCGATGGCAACATCAACGACCCGCGATGCTGGCCGATGGGACAACAGCGCAGCCCGAAGCACAACGTGGGACAGCACAAACTCGCGGCTGACAAACTTTGGCAAAACCGTGCTGCGCAACTGGACTGACCGGGTGGAATTTCCGATTGTGCCGAGCAGTTATGACTTTGTTGTTGGCGGCGCGACTACGAGCAGCGGCGGGGTTGATTATACGCCCATGTCGCACGTCGAAGTGGGCGGCAGTTTGTACACAATTAGCAACGGGTATGAGCGTCACTACGGCTACGCAAACGATTACAAAATCTTTGACGCGGAGACGGGCGGTAATTTGCTTTTCCAAGGCGAGTTTGACCCGCTGGTACAGGTAAACGACGCTTGGGACGTGCTGCGAGTACCAGCTTCAGACATCGCCCTAGTGGCGGCATAGGATAACGAAATGGTGAAATTACTAGACCGAGTAAAAATGACCGTGACCGGAGCGCCGGGGACCGGGAATATTACGCTAAACGCGGCTGAGGCCGGATTTCAGACCTTCGCCCAAGCGGGGGCAGTGGACACAGATGTGGTGCGTTATGCGGTGACGGATGGAACGAATTTTGAAATCGGCACGGCAGTCCTGTCATCAAGCGCGACGGTCATGGCGCGCACGGTTCAGCAATCCAGCAACAGTAATAACGCGCTAAATTTAACGTCCAACGCAGTTGTGTTTGCTACCCTGTCGGCTGCTGACCTGAGCGCAAACCCAGCGCCACGCTGGACAACTGAGCCAGCAAGCACGCTTAACCTTGCAAACGATGGTTCAACCGCCGTGACGCTGACAGGCGTTGCAGTCGATGAAAACTTCCCAGTGCGCTATAGCTGGGATGGCTTTTCGGGGACCACGATTTATGATGCAGATAGCCTACCACCACAGCTTGCATCAGCCCCAGTGATTAACCAATCAACTGGCGTCACATCTCTGGTCGGCTCGTCTACGAGCAGCAACGCTGGCACATATTACCACCGCACCAGAGCGACTGACGGCATCAACACCACAACACAGACTACCAATGTTCAATTAAGTTTCGGCTACAATCTTGCCTCCGCATCATATGATAATGTTAGCTTTAGTGTCTCATCTCAAACCGGACTTCCAATAGGTCTAATTTTCAACTCAGACGGGACTAAAATGTTCGTGCTAGGGTTCAGTAGTGGTGCAGTTTATCAATACTCTCTAACTAGTGGCTATAATATCGCCACCGCATCATATGATAATGTTAGCTTTAGTGTCTCATCTCAGGACGGGAGTCCATATGATCTAGCATTCAACTCAGACGGGACTAAAATGTTCGTGCTAGGGATCACTAATGATGCAGTTTATCAATACTCTTTAACTAGTGGTTATAATATCGCCACCGCATCATATGATAATGTTAGCTTTAGTGTCTCATCTCAGGACGGGGTTCCAACAGGTCTAAGGTTCAACTCAGACGGGACTAAAATGTTCGTGCCAGGGGCCATTAGTGATGCAGTTCATCAATACTCTTTAACTAGTGGTTATAATATCGCCACCGCATCATATGATAATGTTAGCTTTAGTTTCTCATCTCAGGGCGGGAATCCAAATGGTCTAGCATTCAACTCAGACGGGACTAAAATGTTCATGGTGAGTGACGTTAATAATGCAGTTTATCAATACTCTTTAACTAGTGGCTATAATATCGCCACCGCATCATATAATAATGTTAGCTTTAGTGTCTCATCTCAGGACGGGAGTCCATATGGTCTAGCATTCAACTCAGACGGGACTAAAATGTTCGTGGTGGGAAACAATGGTGATGCAGTTTATCAATACAGCACCTCAGGTTAACTGATGCTTGGATTTAGCCCACTAGCCGCTGGCCCATTAGCCGCAACCTCCAGCACAGCCGCCGCGCCGCTCACCATTACCGCCCAAATTGCAGTCACAGCGACAGCAAGCGCTGGCTTAATACGCCCATCCGCTGCGACCGCCGCAACCGCCATCACGGCAACCGTAAGCGCAAATCGTTATCGCACCGTTGATCCAGCCGCGCCCGGTGCGCCTATTTTGAATTACTACTGTGCCAATCATTCGGCTATGGGTGGCGCTACTAATCACTCGGTTGCAAGCACAACGACCTATGTTGTCACCGTTGTTGGCGGCAAATATTACCTCAACGGCGTTCAGCAGCCGCTCATCAGCCTCGCACCCGGCGCGACCTTCACGTTTGACCAATCGCATAGCAGCAACTCAAACCACCCGCTCAGGCTATCAACAACACCCGGCGGCACCCATTTTGGCGGCTCAACATATAGCACTGGTGTTACTTATGTTGGCACGCCGGGGCAGTCTGGCAGCTATACGCAAATCGTTGTGCCAGCGGCTATCGCGGTTGCCGCAACAGCAATTCCAAGCTCAATACAATACCCAATTCTTGCTGACGTAAATCTTGCAGTAACAGCATCCACGCCGACAATTATTCGCCAGCGCAGCGCGACCGCAACCGCTGCAACAGCCGTCACCGCAACTGCAATACCAAGAGCAATTCGGCATGGCGCAATATCAGCCAGCACAGCCATAACAGCCACAAATACAATACTGCCCGACCCGCTCAACTATGCTAACAAATCGCTGCTCACTGGCGCAATTCCAGAAGCCAATCGCACGGCCTCAGTTGCAGCAGCCAGCGTTGGCCCCGCCGCCATAAAATATTTCCTAGCAACGCCTAGCATCTCGGCGTCAGCTGCAGCCACGGCAAGCAGAATTAAGCCAGTAGCAGCCACGGCAGCTATCGCTGTAAATGGCACAGCCGAAATCGGCGGGTCGCTCGAAACTGCGTCAGCAACTGCTAACATTGCCGTCACCGCAACGGGCGGCGACCTGCTAAAAGTCAAGCCGACAACAGCGACAGCCGCCATCGCAGCGTCTAGCTCTGGCGCAGCAAACCGGGTGCGCCTAGTAGCCGCCACAGCGCAAATCAGCGTCACCGGCACAAGCGACCGAATGGCCTATATTGGCATGGCCGACGCCGCGCAAATCAGCGTTACGGCGGGTGCAGCGACAGCGGGAATAACAAGAT
>CERP01046987.1_pt1 | contig 10907 bp, 13 predicted proteins | sample 530801 | NCBI WGS metagenome assembly CERP01 (sample SAMEA2620991, study PRJEB7988) | marine metagenome | biome: marine biome (ENVO:00000447); feature: surface water layer (ENVO:00002042); material: "saline water (ENVO:00002010), including plankton (ENVO:xxxxxxxx)" | depth 5 m | reverse complement strand
CCCGCCGCTGTTCCAACAATAAAGGAAGAAGCGTTAACACCGTTAACATCTGCAAAAGCACCTACTCTAGCAGAGTCTAAGGAGCCTCCGATCACTTTCTTTAAGGCTGCGATAGTCGTAGCCCCTTCGGAGGCACTTACACTAAGAGTATTCTTAGGAATATCAAATACCTGAGCATCAACAATTTTAGTTCTAGCATTGTCGTAAGCGGTAATCGTTAGTCTCACGTCGGAGGTTGTAACGTCCGCACTACCAAGGGCTGACATGCCAAACAACGCCGTATCTGGGGCTACTCCCTCAGGCATAATAGGAGCAGCATGAGTACCGCTCACTAATACCGCAGGGCAACCACCGATGTTAACCGCCGCAGAAGCTTCTAGGCGATTAGCGTCAGCCACCCGAACAAACCTCATGGAGTTAGTTGCCTCTAAAATTTCAAGAGTACCTTCTAAAGCTTGACCCTTGATGTGTTCAGCAGGCTCACCGAAAGTGTCGATAAGACCTTGCTGACTTGTGATTAAAGTAGCTTTTTGATTGTTAATTCCTGCGATGGGGCCTCGATCTGCAAAGCCTACGATACCAACAACAGAGGAATTAATTTGTGCGGGATAGTCTGAGATGTCCTTTTCGATGACGTAGACACCGGGACTTACGAAGTTTGCCATTTATGTTCTCCTTATGCGTTTTTAATAGCGATTAGATTCCGTTGTTGATATCTAATAACGTGATCGGTGATATATGAAGCGGGGACAGTAATTGTCTGCCTAGGGGATAAGTAAAAATCCTCTACACCATTAGGGGTTCTAAGCGGAAGGCTCCAGCTTTGTAGACTTACATTGGTAATTTGCTTCATAATTTGATCTCCATATTATGTACCCTATCTACACTATATTTTGTTCATTTTTTTTAGTAGATTGGAGAATCGATATTTAATTCTTGGATCTCCCCCGTATTCGTTACTAAAAATTTAGGATTAGGAATATATGCTTCAAGCTTAATATTAAAGGTTCTTTGGATAATCCGATCTTCCCTATCTTTAGTGTCGAATGTAGACTCATCACTCTCTGAGTCAATGAAAGCGAGAGCCGTGTTAGTATAAGAATTCTTTACAACTAAATGTGGATTAAATATTAGTCTAATTTGCTCACAAATTTGATCCATATCTGCCTTATACTTACACCAGACATTAATACCATACTCAATATCCAAAGCTCTAGGAGCAGCACTCAAAACTCTTACGGCTCGCTTCTTAGCATCACTCCAGATAACCTCATTAACAATCTGAGGAGCACCTCTCCTTCTATTATCGGCATTGTTAGATTGGTTTTGATTAATAGATACAATAGGGAGGATAATGTTATTATCTTGTTTCAACTTTCCAATAGTTCTTTCTGGGTTAGCATGGACACATTTAATGTCTACTAAGTTGGTCTCAGAATTAATATAAGCTAAATTGCCTAGTCTAGATATAGTATATTTTAAAGCTTCCCTATAAAACATAGGAATATTATTAGATATGGTAGTACGTTCAGCTATCTTACGCCTTGCCCACACGGTCGGGTCTTCTCCTGTGGAGGATACATCACTAATTTTACCCACTCCCTTAGATTCTATTACTTTAGAAGTATCGTAAAAGGCTGCGCTAGAACTATAAGGAATCATAGTTTTCCTCTAAGGTATTAATAGTTGCTGGTCTTCCTAAAGGATCTGAGGTATCCGTGAGAGGGGTATCTTGGACATCCGAAGAATCCCTCAGGAGTTTAGCAGTGCATACTAAGTGATATACGCCATAGATCTCAAAGCTATCCTCTTGAACTTCAATAATTTCATATTTTTGATTTTGAAATTTAGGTTGAAGAACATCCCCAGCTTTTAAATGACCCTTGATTCTCTGCTCCATATAAGTTTTGTTAAATACAAATACCTGATCGTTAGTAAGTTCAATACCAAATTGAGATAGATTTTCCTCTAAAACTTTAGGCTCGTAGTGACCATATACAATAACAGGCTGTTTGGAAAGAGGTTTATTTCGGGCTTCCATATAAACTTCATCATACTGAGAATCGCCTTGAAGGTATTGATAGTATAAAATCTGCGACCCAGAGATCTTAATCATTTCATCATCTACAAGATTGAATAAATTAATATCAGGATTAGACGGATCAAAGAAGTTTAATTGACCGTCTGAATCCTCAAGCTGTGGGAGAGGTGCTGGGGTAACAGCGACTTTGAAGTTTTTGTGTGACATTAGTATGTGGAGAATCTAGCGGGTTCTTCGAACTCATCTAGTAAGCGTTGGAGTAGATCTTTCTTTTCATCTGCCGCTTCCTTAACTAGAACATCTCCATTAAGCTTTGCTCCTCCACCAGGGGAAGGAACAGTCTGATACTTTCCTCTAATTTGTCCTAATACCGATTTAGCGCAAGCTAAAGCATACAGTTGAATCCAGTTTCTATAAGCAGGATGCAGGGTGTCTGAATTAAGACCCCGATAGATAATAATAACTGCTTGGTTATTAGTTACAGGTCGAGGTTCAATTTGAAGATACTGATTATCTAATACCGAGAAGGATCCTTCTTGACCTAAAATCTTTCTCGTCATTTCTAAATTTTGTTGAAGAAGATAGAAGTCTCCTACACCAAAGTTTTGAAAGAGATAGTTATCTTGGAAGTATTTAATAAAGAAATCAAACTCTAGAGTCCCCGCTTGACTCTGAACAGAGAGCAGAGTTTTCTTGTATACCACATACTCTAGATTATTAAGAATGTATGACGGAATCTTATAGAGACTTTCCCCAGCAGTAGCCACGAAAGTAGCCATTTGTGTGGAGAAGAGAGGAGCATGATTATACATTGTTCCTACTGACTCATCAATACATGTCTTGAGTTGGTAGGGTGTAAGCTCAACACGAACAACAGGATGTCCTAGTCTAGCAAGAATAAAGTCTTTAATATTTTCTTCAAAGTGAGTCCACTCGACTCCATCCACCATCGAGGTATTATTGAGCTTATCGTAGTCAATCTCATTTCTACCTAGGTGACCATCTCCTGTCCCATCGTTAATATTACTTCCTGCATACTTGGAAAAGCTATTTCCCCAAGATGCCATCTTAGGTTGAATGGGCATAAGTTAATCCTTAAAGTTTTTTATTAGAAAGATGAATCTTTAGAGGAATCTCTTTTTTTACAATATTCTTAGGCTTCTTAGGAGGATCAACAACTTCAAACCATTCATGAGGAGAGCCTACACTCTCCACAACATCCCCAGTATTAAAGGTCTTTAAACTATCTTTAAAAAATATTACTAAAGGACCTTTACCCTTCATGACATACTTAGCCATGGTTTAAAGATCTCTAAATTTCTTTGAGAAACCTTTAGATTTCTTAGCAGCTACCTTCTTAGGAACTTCTACTTTAGGAACTTCTACTTTAGGAGCTTCCTCCACATGAGGAACAAAAACGTGCTTCGTACCTCCAGGTAGGAAATCAAGCTCAACGATATCCCCTTGGGATAGTCCTACAAGTTCTCCTTGTGGGTTAGGGGATTTAATTTGCATCCAATCGGACCCAGTATATCTGTATTTCATAATAAAACCTCAATGTTATATAGGCATATAAGAAGAGCCGAGAAACTTTAATTTCTCGGCTCTTCCGTTCAGTTTTTGTTGTGGGAGCGGCAGCTCAGTGAAGGCGGCTAAGGTCTACCCTCTTCTTCACCGCCGCCTTCACCACCGTCGCCTCCGCCAGCCCCAAGCTAACCGTTAGGTCCTGGGACCACTACGTTCCTATTTTGGAATGCAGCAGCAGCACCAGCGTTAGCGTTGGATGGCTTGCTCGTAGGTTGGAACATGAAGTCAGCATTAGCACCAATGAGTCGGATGATTCTGTAGAATCGAGACTCAGGAGTCACAGCAGCCTTACCATAGCGAGTCAGGATACCCTTTCTCGGTTGGAAGGTTTGTGGATCCGTAATGGTCGGCAGTTGCTGGAGCGGGATGTATGGGCAGTAAACATAACCTGCATCCATTGGACCCGAACCCTTGTAACCAATCATGATCTCATCTTCAGGATACATAGGATCAACATAGAGATCGTATCTACCCGCAAACTTACCCTTGTAAGCAATAGCCGTATCACCGATGTTACTTGGGCGATCTCTCTCAGGCATACCACCTTCAAGTTTAGCAGCCGACTCAAGCATTGAAGCAATAAGTGGCGACGTGATCATCCAGCTACCTGGACCACGGAAGGTCGTGCGGTAGATGTCCATCGAAGCGAAGTTAATCGCTGCAAGAAGGTTAGCATAAATCTGACCAACGTGCTGAGGAGCGAATGGGCTACTTTGCCTCATGAAAGTACCCGACATATCGAAGAGATATACGTTACTATTCGTTGCCGAAGGGTTAAATGCCCCAGCGTTAGCGAAGTCGTAAAGGTACTCAGTAGGAGTGAACGCACCAGCCGCAGTCGTGGTGAGTCCATTAGCTGGGCTTTGAGGAGTGTTACGACCCGTACCTTGGAAGTTGTTGGAGTTAGCCATGTCTAGTGACTGACGGTTCCAACCCGAGATACCCGAAGGATCGTAAGCAATCATACGAAGGTCTTCGATTAGTTCGCGGTCGATTTCCAAGGTAAGTTCCTTAGAAAGAAGATCCGTAAGTTCGCCTTCCAAATCGAGGTTGTGGTATGCACGAAGATCTTGTGCTGCTTCAAGCGTCCAAAGTGCTCTCATCTTACGAGTACGAGACACAACTGGTTGTTGCTCAATGTGCAGGTTCATCTCAGGAATCTCATCGCCACTTAAAGCCTCACCAGCAGAAACACTGTAACCAAGAATGGTCGAAGCGTCAGGCCAAGAAGCAATTTGACCACCCATGGTAGTCGAAGGCGCACCAGACAGGTTACCAATAACCGAGCTATAAGCGTTGGTATCAGAACCAGCGAGGTTAGCCGCAGGTTGAGGAGAGCCAGTAAGATCACCAGGCGCACGGAAAACTGCACCAGCAGTCTTGCCACCATACGTCAAGCGGTATTTACTGTAGATCGTTTCCGTACGACCCCAAGCACCAGCAACGCGGTCAGCACCGAGGTAGAAGATTTGAGAAACAGGACCACCCATAGGCTGAACACCTACGATTTGGTTTGCAATGAGTTGTGGGTATACCCGACGAACGAGAGGGAACGCAAACTTCTGGAATGTACCGAGCTTACCAACCGTAGTCGGAGCATCAGCCTCATCAACTCTATCATTCTTTTCAGCAATGATAGACTTGGCTTGGTTTTCAAGAAGTTGAGCAGTAACTTTACGAGTGTAATCGTTACTGATTCCCTCAAGTACAGGGTTCCACTTAGTTAATAAATTCGAATTGTCATCTAACATAGTTTTTCCTTACTTAAGATTGGAATGAGGCATAAATTTCATGACCTCGGGGGTTAAGAGGTCATTAACTGACTGCGGTAGCTGTCTCGTTGCCTCCTTTTTGTCAACATCTTCTGCGATGATAACGGCTTTTTCGGAAGATTTAAACGGTTGATCTTTAGATTCCTCTAATAAATCGACTGCCTCTAAAAGAGTAACCTTGTCTTCCTGAAGGTTGTCAACTTTCGTTGAAAGTACTTTAACAGATCGTGATAACTTATCGTTTTCCTCAAATGATTTTTTGAGTTCTTCCGTTAAGATTCCCACTTCTGTTTCAAACTCTTGTTGCTCCTGAACGAGATCGGAAATTGCATTATCCTCATCTTCCTTTCGCAACTCAAGTGCCATCAAAGTCTTCACAGATTCAAATAACGAAGCATTACGCATCGTGTCATTGTCTTCTTGAAGCTCCTTAACAGCTTGATCCTTTAAAGTGTCAACTCTAGCTCTAATAAACCCTTGGACCTTAGCTTCTAAGCTTCGAATCTTTTCGTCTACTTGCTCGGTGATCACATTATTAACTAGCATAGCGATTTCAGATACTGCGGCTTCCGAGAGTCCCTCGGGCAGTAATTCTGCAATCGGCAGCGTTTGTTCTTTTGATTTGTCCATATAATAACTCCAGTAATCAGATTATGTACAGATGATATGTACTAAGTATTAAAAATATTTATTTTTTGCTTAGTTTATTTCTAAGCATAGTAATAAATACCTTTTCAGATAAGGCTTTATCATAGGTAGCCTTAACGGTGTCTTCGATAAATCGGGAGTCAATTCCCTCATTTACTAAACCAGGGAAAGCTCCCTTAGTTGACGGGTCAGCTACTAAATCAAAAGTAACTAATTTAAAATCATCATTAACTAACGAGTAGTCACCCTTTTCTGTTAATGATCCCATTCCCCTAGAGGAAATTCCTAATTTAACTCCACCCTTAATTAAGGCTTGAGCTACTTGACCACACGGAGTGTTGAGGATCTCAGCCTCTCCGATCATGTCTGCGCCATTCATGCTAAGACCTGTAACTAGATGGGACACGTTGCCCAGCTTAACAGCATCATGACTTGGGTGATCTAATTCTCCCATAAGTCTACGCTCTTTGATGGCTTCGTCGAGACGCTTCATCTCCCTAACCAGTAAAGTCTTTTCGTAAATTCTTTTGTTATGGTTTGGGGAGTCGGCTCTTTGGAAAATACCTTTAATTTTCATAGTACCATTAGCCTTGGACTCTTCAATTACTTGCATATTTTCAATGATAAACGTATCTGATATAAACATTATTTAGTTCCTGCTGCTTTCTTAGAATTCTTGATCTTATTTTCGGCACCTGGGCCGTATTTTTTCATAAGACGTTTGCTTGAGGTTGTTCCATGTTTTAAAGAGGTACGAACCGCGTGAGACTTTACACTTTTCCAATCAGAGGAAGGGGTAGCAGAACCAGGAGTAAACCCCTTGGCAATCTTACCACTACTCTTCTTTCCCCAGCCAGCTTTAGAGATTACATACAGTCTGTCTGCTCCCTTGGTACTGAAAACTTGTCCTGCATATCCCTGCTCTAAAGCTTTAGCTATGGTAGCATAAACTCTAACTCTGGACTTGCCTGATTTCACAGCCCCTTTATCTTTAGCTCCTTTTTTAGAAGAATACTTTTCACGACCCTTTTTAGAGCCTTGAGCTTTTGCTGCATCTTCATTAAGAATAGTGAAGAGACTCACCTAGAAGCTCTCCTGGTTTTAATCCTTTTAAGCATTTTTTTCATAGGGTCAGTTTCTTCTTCTTCTTCTTCTTCCACTTCTTTCTTTTTCTTTCCTGGCCCCGCCATATTGACACCTAAAGATCCCACAGCAGTCATTTCTACTAAGGTATTCTTAAGTTCCGATATTAGATCCCTAACTTCTTGAACTAAAGCTTGAAGATCTGAAGCGGCTTCAGATAAAGGCTCCGCAGTCATGACAACTGACGGAGCAGTAGGAGCAGGCGTAGAAGGAGGGGTATCAGTAGGAGCCTTCCCCTCCAGTAAATTAGTTACAAAGTCTGTAGGAACTTCTACATCAGAGATGTCTGGGGATTGCTCCGTAACATTAGGGGAATAGAAAGAAGTGTCCTCTTCAAAAGTAGCGGTACTAGGAGTAGTCGCTTTCTTTTGAGAGAAACTTTCTTGCGCCATAATTTGCGCTGCCATATCCCCAACTGAGGTGTTATTCACTTAAGATCCTCACTTCCCTTTGGAAGCAGCTTTAAGTTCCTTAACTTTCTTCATTACTTTCTTTTTCTTTTCGTCCACGTCGGCTTTATCTTCGGGCTTCTTCACACCAATCGTCGGCTCCGGCCCCTTGCGTCTACCTGGACCTCGGTTGGCAGCATCAGCATCTCGCACTGCGTCATATTCCTCTTCTTCGAGATCCTCTTCCTCGTCCTCATCAGCCTCTTCCTCTAAAGAAAGAAGAGCGTCTTGGATCTGACCAACGTGCTCGGAGATTTGAGCATCGGTGAGAGCTTCCTCAAGGTGGGATTCACATAAAGGGCAAACATGCTCTTCAACGCTTTCCATCATCTCGTCCGCATCATCATCATCTTCGAAGTCCTTGCCAGCGTGAGTCTTGGACTTGTCGCCCTTGCGTTGGTCAGTGGTGAAATCAGGCTTGTCGCCCTTCTTCTTCTTGTCGTTAGACTTGTCACCCTTACGTGCGCCAGTCTCGAAATCGGCTTTATCTTCGGGCTTATCCTTGCTCTTATCGCCTTTCTTCTCACCTTCGGTGATCGAAACACGGGCAGCATCCCAAGCAGCATTTTTGACTAGAGCGTTAATGAAGCTCTCGTCTACTTTAATATGATCAGTCATAGTTTTTCCTTATAAGTTAGCTCAGGACTTAGATGTCCCTACATAATATTTATATACCCTGTTACTAGGATAATCTTTTTTATTTTATTTTGTTTTAATTAGCAAGGTCTAAAATGGGAGAACGAACGGAATGAAAGGAGGAGGAGGAGGGGGTTCAGGAGCTATGGGTTCAGGATCTATAGGAGTAAAGGAACCGCCCGACCCGTTAGCCATTACGGATCCCCCAACCACCGCACTGATCCAATGGTCGTTACCTTCGAAATAGTGATCGTATTCTCGCGCTACTGGCTTACCATTTACAAATATGTTAGGAGAGCCTGTTATACATGGGGGAGAATGAGGGGCGCAAAGAGTCTCGATGGGAGGAAGGTGTCTCATGTGCGCCTTCATTTTATCTCCGACTCTCACCGCCCCAAACCCACCAACTATAACATCAGGAGAACACTCTAACGTGAGTGGTGACACAAGCTGCATACCGCAACCGAACACTGGCGGCGGTAGCGGTGCGCCGTGTGCCACGCAGGTCACCATATCTCCTGATCCTGCTCCTCTTGCAATTAATGGCATTAATATAGTTTTCCTTTATATCGTGAATCAAAGTAAGGTAATTCAGGTACCTTCGTTTGTTTTTGTTGACTAGTGAGATCAGTCCCTATTAATCGATTAGAATTAATATATGTTTTTTCTAAAGCATCCTTAAGAAGAGGATACACTTTAATGTTATTATAGACTCCGTTAAATAACTGAGATTTGATATCTTTAGGAATTTTAAAGGTTTCAAGAAACTCACTTACATCAAAGAAAGATATTAAGTCTCCATGAGGCAATCGTTTTCCATGATACCCATCTTGAAGATTGTAGTTAGTATCAATTTCTTTAATCTTATTAAACACCTTTCCAAAGATAGAATTAGACGTAGAGAAAGAGGTATTAGTCTTAGATAGAGTTTTTGTATAGTCTCCCGAGGAAAAGTTTTTAGCCCAATCCATTCCATAGATATTAGTCTTTCCTGAAATGTCCGTAGACGTAGAAACACTTTTAACATAGCATTCATTTTGAACCGATTGAAAGGGAGAAGGAACAAAGGATATGCCCCTTGTAATATTCTGGCCTGGGGTATAGTTCCCCAAAATGGACCCTCCTTGAAGAGGATCATAGGTTACAACGTCAGTTGGAGCCAGGGCAAAGTCGGTATAAATTTGTCGTGGATATACTAACCCATCTAGAGGAACATTAATAGAAGTGAAGGTAGCTGTGATAAAAGATCTCCCCTCCGCTTGTACAGGATTAAGTATGTAATTCCAAATAGGATCATCAGAAGCAATATACATCGTAGCTCTTGGCCCAACAAAAGGAGAGACTACAGAGTTAAAAGTAGAGTCGGGATCTCCAGGCTTCCAAGCTAATTCATATGTAACCTGTGTATTTCGGATCTCAGGATTAGTATTAGGAAGCTCAGTGATTGTCTCTCGCATACTAGAGAAAATTAAAATTTCAGGAATAACTGAGGCTGGTGGAGCAACTTCTATATCAGTAACCGAGGGAGGAGAAGAACTCACCGAGAAGCTCATATCCTCAGACCCACCCTCCATGTAGCTTTCAATTACACTTTTTTGATTAGGATTAAAAGTATAAGCGATATCTCTATTTGATCTAAGCTGGACTTGTTCTACACTTCCATTCTGTTTAACAATTCCAAAGAATTCATTTTGCTGCTTCGGTTTACTAATGGTGCCTCCTGTGGTAGAAATAGGTAGACCATCATCGTTGCTAAATCGAGCACCTGTGACCTTGCCATTACGGGCAACAATAGGAAGTGTTAAATCAATGTCTGTGGGGACCTGTCGTAGTCTTCGCACAGTCTGTTGAGCATTACCATTGGTGGTATAGGTAAAGGGATTCAGGCTCTGTCTAGTTTGCCTAATGAGGTTATAAGCAGCCTCTTGCCTACTTGCCCCAGGAACTTCAGGTAAGCCTTGAGGCCATAGTTCTATTGAGGACTGTCCCATCTTGATAAAGAAATCAGCAGAGTAATCTTCTAGTCTTCCTTTGAGAATAGCATACTTCACCGCTTCTATAAGATAGGTATCTAAGGATCTAGAAAACAGGTTTTGTTTTTTAACAAACTCTAAAGCACTTATAGTATTTTGATTAAGTGAGTTTTTAACTAGGTTACTATCATATAAAAAGGATCCTACAGTAACGCCGTTATAAGGGACAAAGGATACCCCTCCTTTAGTTAGCAGGACATCATTTAGAGTAGATCTAATCCTTTCATTTAAGACATCCCCAGGACTTCCTCCTGCGAAACTCCTTACTTCTGCTTTCCTCAGAATAGTCTGAGAGGTCTGCACAGAGATATCCTTGTCTAAATCATAAATCTGCATAGTAGGATCAAACTTGAAGTAATCAACAAAGGGTTCAGTTTGTGACGCAGCCTTAGAATCATAAGTAAGGTTAGATCCTAGTACTGTTGGAGATGAGGGAAGGTTTGCTCCTGGTATATTTTTTGTACCTACAATGGAACTCTCTTGAATAATTTCACGGCTAAAAGGTGTACTAGGTAGATTACTATTAGTAGGAGTTGGTGGTCGGTAAACGCCACCTGAATAAGGATCTGAAGGATTGGGTGTAAACTCTGTAGAGGGG
>CERP01006743.1_pt1 | contig 10932 bp, 8 predicted proteins | sample 530801 | NCBI WGS metagenome assembly CERP01 (sample SAMEA2620991, study PRJEB7988) | marine metagenome | biome: marine biome (ENVO:00000447); feature: surface water layer (ENVO:00002042); material: "saline water (ENVO:00002010), including plankton (ENVO:xxxxxxxx)" | depth 5 m | reverse complement strand
ACTTAATTAAAAAGGTTCGAGCCATGGAGAGGTCCATAAACCCAACCATAAGAAAAACTATCAACTCTAACAAAAAAGCCATAAGAACGCAAATAACAGAGCGGCAATGGTATTTAGGGGTTGATGCAGATAATGAAGTTATCGAGCCGTTTTATACTCCTTTTACTGTAGAGCTAAAAAATTTAGCTGGTCAATTGTCGGATAGAGTAACATTAAGAGACACGGGCGCACTATATAGGAGTATAACAGTAAAAGCACACAAAGAAACGGTAAGTTTTGATGCTAATAGACCTTACTTTGATGATTTGCAAGATAAGTACGATAACAACAGGTTACTAGGATTAAATGAGGACTATATAAATAAATTCGCCAAAGAAGAGATACTACCAAATGTGGTAGATAAATTTAAACAAATACTTTCTAAATGAGTGTACAAAATCCAATAATACCAACACCTACCCAAGCGAAAGGCGTAGACGCTGTAATACTTGACTTGCAGACACATTTAGATACTAGTTTAGTATGGTTGTCTAATGGAATGGGGCGCACTTATCGACTATCTAAAGTTAAAAGCGGTAATAATTTAATTTATTTACCCGAAGTGTATTTAGGTGGTGACAGATACCGCTACTTTGCAGCAACTCCAGACAATGACAAAAAAGGGCAAAGTTTATTCTTTACAGACACTAGTACTTTTCCTAACCAGCAATTAGGATTTTATGGTATAAAAGAATTTGATTTAAGTATTATATTTAGTGCCAATCTATCTTTAATTGATAATACACTATTGCAAACAGAAGACTTCACAGAACATTTAATTATAGATGTACAAGAAGCCTTAATCCGTGGCTTATTGGGTAAATTTTACCGATTGTCAATAAATGAAGTGTTAACGGACTTTGAAGATGTTTACGCAGAATTTGAGGTATCAAAAGATAGAGGCATAGCACACGCACCACTAACCCACTTTAGATTTAACTGTACTATTCAAGTACGAGAAGATTGCGCAAATACATCACTTGATAAGTGCGGGGCTATTAATCAAAACATAAGCAGTACAGAAAAGTTAGAGTGCATTTTACCTACATACGACTTTAGCCAAACGATTACACAAGCCGCATTAACAGGGCAGCAGCAAACAGACCTTACAAGCTGGCTTTGTACGATTGCGCCCACCGTTAACGAGTCGTTATATTTTGGTGGAGTTAATAGTTTTGTGAAGTCAGCAAATAGTACTGTATACGACATAGAGCGCACAGACAGCTTTACTTGGTCAGTTTGGGCTAAACTAGATAATTTAACTAGTACTAGCTGCTTAATATCCAAAGGTAATGGCATAAGTGGAATTATTTTAAATGTAACAGCTAACGGAGCTATTCGCCCTGGTCTTTTTAGCAATGGTTTTGCTAATGGGCTTGGTATTACTAGCTTAGATGGAGTAGTTAGTTTTGGTGATTGGCATTTATTTACAATCACCTACGATGGCACTAGTCTAGCAACAGGTTTAAAGGTATATTATAATGGGGTTTTAATTCCAACGACTACACAAGTAAGCAACTTAAATTCTACAGTTTTAAATGTAAATAACTTTAGATTAGGTTCCCAGTCTGGTTTAGCAGCTCCAACACAAGGGCGGCTATTTTGTTTTAGGCAGTGGGATAGTGTAAAAAGTGCCGCTTTTGTGCTACAAGAGTACAACGAAAAAGGCTTAGTTCCATCTAGTGATACGCCTTTAAGTAGCTGCATGATTGGCACCGATAGCGTATACGGGGAAGGGGGATTCTGTATGAGGGATGAAGGAAATAACGGACGAATAGACGGGTTTAGCTCTTATGGAGTGGCACCAACTGACAAGACAAATGATGTACCAAGTTAAAATAAAAGCAAATGATTAATGAATATTTTATAATACTGTATTTAGTATTTTTTTGGTGGACTTGCATTTTGTACAAAGATAATATGCTACCTAATTTAATATGCGAGTTTGGGGAACGATTGCAACAAAGTAAAAAGAAGATTATAAACAAGATAGGCATCTTACTGCAAGAGCTTTCAACTTGTTTTTTCTGTATGGATAACTGGATATGCTTATTTTTCTTTGCAATTCCTGTTTCAATATATAATCAAAACTTTCATTATTTATTAATAGGGGTTTTGTTCTCATCCATAAGCGCACACTTTAGAAAATAAAAGCACAATGAAAACGATATACACAAAAGAAGGAAAGCACAAGGTAGTAATATTTGACTCAGCTCATGATCTAACGCCTAGAAGGTACCAAAAGTACAATAAACACGTAATGATTTCAGCAGGTGTTGGCGAAAGCCTAGAAGATTACAACAACAGGCAAGCTAAGGCTATTGGATACGTGCGTAGTGAGGACAAAAAAAGCGCATTAATTGAACTTACTAATCAGCAGCAATGTGTATTTAATGCATTGCAGGAATATAGCCCTTCAAATATGGCGTTCGCTGTTATGGTCCATTCAATAGATGGTCAAGTATTCGAAAAGTACGACGAAAACACGCTAGAAGAAATTGTCAATAAACTAGAGGATATAGGGCTGACTAAGGCGGATTTAATGGAAGCTTTAAGGCAGGTAAAAAAAAAATAGGTGACGAGCTGGAAATGTACCACGAAACGTACTTTCGCCCGCCCATTGCTTACAATGCTGTAAGGTTAACTAAAGCAGAGGCGGAGCTTGATAGTGAGTTTTTCGGCAAAGATACAAGCACAATTGAAGAAGACACAGAAGCCGAACTATTAAGACTTACAAAGCCTAAGATATGGAATATTTACATTAAAGGCAATGAGGAGTTAAAGATGGAAACAGGTTTTGAAAAGTTCATCTTTTTAGTGCAAGAGCATACAACAGTTGATTTAGATTCAATTAGTTTATTTAGGTTTTATTCATTATTAGATTATATCAAAGAAAAAGGAGAAAACAATGGCAGATAATGAAATTAATTACAGCGACTTTATTGGCAAAGACGATACCTTCGATGTAATTATAGCGAACCTAAAGGAAATACAAAAAGAGCTAATCGCAACGGCTAAGATCGCTAAGAAAGATTTTACTATTGCTAACCCAAGCGATACAGAACAGGTAAATAAATTATCAAAAGAAGTAAAAGAATTAGTCGCTGCAAATAAGTTACTTGAAAAGCAAATAAAAGTACTTAGCAAGGCGAAAAAACAGCGCAAGAAATTAACAGACGAGGAGTTAATCCAAGCCCAAAAAGAAAAGATAACACAAAGAGAGCGTGTGCAAAGAGCGAAGCAATTAGCCGTAATTAGAAAAGAAGAAAAGAATACTATCAAATCTTTACGGGCGCAACTCTCTTTAGTGTCTTTGGATTGGTCAAAGTTAACCGCAGAAGAGATAAAAAACAGCAAGGCAGCAAAAGCCTTATCTAAGCAAAAACTAACCCTTACGAATCAATTAAAGAAGCTTGAAAAGCAAACAGGAGACACAAGACGAAATGTAGGAAACTATACAGATTCGCTCAGTAAGCTAGGCAAGACTGCGGCACGTGTTTTTTTGGGCAGGAGTGCTGTTGATTTCTTTAGACGTATTGTTTCTGGTGCAAACGCATTGATTCAAGCCAATAAGAAAAGTAGTGAGTCTTTACAGGGTATAGATGATTCAGTGAATAAAGCTTCTGGAGCTTTCACAAAGTTAGCAGTGGGTTTATTAGAGTTTTTGGCACCTGCTATTGTTTTTGTTTTAGAGTCGTTTACTTCGTTGGTTGGTTTGTTTGTTAATTTAAACGCTGGATCAAGTGATTTTGTAGCAACGAGCAAAGAACTTGAAGGCACTATTGACAGCTTAAATAAGGAGTTTGTAAAAGAAGTAGCCGCAGTAGATCAAGTATTTACAGCTTTAGAGAATGCAAACGAAGGCAGCGAAGAAAGGAAAAACCTAATTGATCAGATTAATACACAATACGGGGAATATTTACCTAACTTATTGACTGAAAAATCAAGTCTCCAAGAAATTGAGGCAGCGCAACGCCTGGTTAATGATCAGCTAAGTAAAAACTTTGCATTAAAAATACAGAATGCTACCCAAACAGATATTTTTACTAATAAGATTAAATCACAAAACGCCTCGTTTGATTCATTTAGAAAGAAATTAGAAGGCGTTGGTTTGGCGGTTAATGCCTCTTTAAGTCCTGCATTTTCTGAACTGTTAGACAAGTTCAATGATGTAAGCGGAGAGGGTGCAAAAGCAAATAGAGCCATTACGGGTTTTGCATTTAATACAGAAGGTTTGGCGGATGAGATAGGAAAAACTAATCCAAAACTAGCTGAATTGATCAAAAAAATACTAGAATACAGATTGGCTGGAGACGTTACCAATGATACTTTTGATTTTTTTGTAGAAACACTAGGAAACGCAGCTAGAGAGACAGATAAGTACAATGGTGCCGTTGGCGAAAGTAGCGCAATTATAAACGAGCTAAATAAAGGTTTAATAGGCTCTAACAATTCTGTATCGAGTAACACAAGCCGATTAAATGAAAACACAACAGCCGTACAGGGTAATACACAAGCAAGGATTGCGGCTATTAATGAACTTCAAAAAGCTTTAGACGAAGCCGAAGCCGAAAATATAGAGGACGCACAAGAACGGGCGTTAAGGCTAGAAGAATTAAGATTTAAGGCTTCACAAGAGCAAAGAAAATCTAACTTTTTAGAGTTGCAAATCCTACTAAAAGGACAAGACGAAGAACTAAAGAAAGCCGAAAAGTTAAACCAAAGACTAGGCGAAGAACAGCTAATCGAACATGAGAATAACAAAATTGATATTCGCAAAAGGTTTGCTATTAAAACAATTGAAATTGAAGCCTTGACCGAAGAAAGCCTAAGAGCGCAGCGAGAAAAAGCAATAGACGAGCAATTGAAAAACGTTGGCTCCAGTTCTGCTATACTGGCAAAGCAACAAAAGGAAATAGCTTTAGAGAATCAAAAAGCCATAGACGATGCGCTAAAGGCTTCACAGGATAAGCAAAAGAAAAGCACACAGGACCTTTTAAATACTATTTCTAGTGCATCAAAGAAAGTAAGCGAAATAGTTACAAATCTTTTTAAAGAACAAGCGGACTTGTCAGCAAAAAGTGTAGAAGAACAAGAAGGGAATTTGTCAGCAGCTAGAGACAGAGCAGCAAAAGGCTTAGAAGCCAATATCGCTTTTGAAGAAAAAGAACTTGCAGCCCGACAAAGTGAGCAGATTAAAAGGCAAAAAGAACAAGAGCAAGCGGCAAAGATACTGACATTATTTAATCTTGTTGGGGCTTATGCTCAAAACGGAGACAAAAACGCTTTAGCACGTGGATTGGTTGATTTTTCACTATTGGAGGCTTTAGGTTCTGGAATACAAGGATTCTACGAAGGAACAGAGAATGTAGAACAATCGCTTGGATCTTCTGCCAAAACATTTAGCGGCATAGATGCGTACTTAGGTGTAACTGATAGCGGTAAAATGCTTAGATTCGATGGCAAAGAACGTATATTTAATGCAGCTCAAAACATGGCTTTAGGTTATATGAGTAATGACGAAGCAGTAACAAACGCTTTAATAGGGGCGCAAATAAGCGACAACAACAACCCGTTCAACCCTGTAAACCAAAACTTATACGAAGACCACAAAGAGGGCTTAAAAAGTGCAGTATCTAACACTATTTTAGTGAATGATAACAGCGAAGTAGTAAACGAGTTGAGAAACTTAAACAAACGTATTGCCTCACAGCCTAATTTTAGTTATGAGTTAGAAAAGGTTTATAAAAGGTTACCAGACTTAATAAAAACAGAAGTAAGAAACGGACTAAAGAGAATTACTAAAACAGGGAGGTTATAATGGCAATAGCAAAACATTACTTTAAAAATTCACAGGTAGAAGAGCCTGTGAACTGGGAGGACATAAGTGTAAAAATAGACTTCGAGAATGACTCAAAAGAACCTAATGTTACTATTGATAACTTAGAGTTCAAAGGTCAAACCGCTATTGAGATACTAGAAGATATGCGAACTAACGGATATTACGAAGGTAGACCGTATAGAATAGAGGTTAGTGATGATTCTAATTTAACACCCGTTTCTATTGATTGTTTTTTAGATTACAGCGACAACCCACTAAAAAAGGCGGCTAATGTCGTAGAGGTTGCAATTAAACGCAAACAGGGCAATGAATGGCTAACAGAACAGGCAGATAAAAACCCGTTTAGGTATCTTGCAAGTGATGATTATAGCGGAGCTGGCAAAATAACTGATTCGGATTATTTTGGTGTACCTTATGTTATTAACTATATACCAGACGGCACCCAATTACTAATACTTGCAATATCTACATTTACACTCACAAAAGAGTTAGTCGATTCTATTCAAAGTCTAGCAAAGCAAACAACAGACTTAATAGAAGGAGCTACGCCCGTAGTTGGAACAAGTGTTGGTGCTGGTGCTGGTGTTGTTACCGCTTGGAGTATTGGAAAAATTATTGGATCAATTATAAATCTAGCTATTACATTGGCTTATACCATTGCGCTTGTCGTAGCTATTATAGAGCTAGTAAAACAAATTATAGAACAATTGGCACCCGTAAAGCGTTTTCATTTGGGTATGCCTATAAAGCTTTTAACTCAAAGAGGTTGTGAGGCATTAGGATTGACTTTAAAAAGCTCTTTACTTGATAGTTTAGATACTAGTTCTAACAAGTGGGTTCTAATTCCATCCAAAGACCATAGAGGGGGCGAAAAACCAACAGCAGCGGCTAACGGTTGGAAAGAACGAGGATATCCAACTAGTACGGATGGTTTTGATACTTTAGCGGACGTTATACGGTTTATTAAATCTAGCTTCAATGCAGATTATAGAATTAACAATGGAGTTATTGAAATAGAAAGGCGTGATTTCTGGAAAAACCAAAGCGGTTATATTATACCAAGTACGTTTAACAACCAGGATACAAAAGAATTTGAAACTACTGTTAATACGGAAGATTTAAAAGCTAATTATGTGTTAAAGTGGGCTATTGATACGCAAGACCAAAACACACTAGACAACCAACAAGGGCGAATAGTACAAGCGGTTACAAGTTTACAAAATGCAGTTAACCCTGATTTGCAAAATTTAAAAGGTACTGAAACAGTTAGTATACCATGTAGCATGGCGACTAGAAAAAACAAATTGACAGCCGTTGAAGAAGCTTTAAAAATCCTTTTAGATGCTGCGGATTTTTTAAGCGGTCAATTAGATAACCCTCAAAGCTTTAGCGCAAAATTTAAAAGGCGTGTTGGTTCTATGCACTTGTCTAACCATTTAACAAGCGTACCTAAAATGGTCGTAATGGATGGGAGCCAATTAGCACAGGACCAAAGAACGGTTTTATCTGCTACTAAGCTTTGGAATAATTACCACGCTATAGAATCATTTGTTACTACAGCAAATGGCGACAATAATCAACAGGTAATTTATGCAGATCAAAAGATTCCGTTTTCTTTTAAAGATTTTGTATCTTTAGCAAGTAACAACTTTGTAGAAACTGAGACAGGCGAGAAAGCAGAAATAAAATTTTTAGACTGGAAAACAGAACAAAGTTTTGCAACGATTACGTATAACGTTTATAGGGTGTATGATAACACTTTAAAACTAACATTATTAGAAGGATGAAAAAGCCAGAAGATTACATTTTAGGAGCCGCAAAGCAAAAGCAAGAAGCAACTAAAATGCTAACAGATGAAATAAAAAAAGTAAATGGAGGGTTTGAGGACCTTATCAATAAAGCTGCTCCAGAAGATCAAGCCCAAGCAATGAAAACCGTTGCAGAAGCACAAGGTATTTTAGAACAAGTTAGGAAAGGTGGAGATATAAACACTTTAGTTTCTCAGCTTCAAAAATTAAAAATATAAATGGCTGTTAAAATTATAAACAAGCAATACACAACGCCTTTTAAGCCAGCGAGTACCACAAACTTTTTTTTGGGAAATGTTGGAGACTGGCAATGGTTACAATTAGTTTGCGAATTTGCCGTGGAGGTGGATTTTCAAATCAGCAACTCTGTTACTATTGCTGACCCTAACAAACTTATATTAAGCCAAGGTACATGGGAAAGCAATGGCTTTGCGGTGGGTATGAGGTGTTTTTTAGACTTCGATTTACTGGTTTTAGACACTGGCTCTTCTTTTCCAAATTCAATTGAGTTCGATATAGGAAATGTTTATGGAAACACATTGGAAGCTTTACAACCAGGCACAAATATTCCGTTTACGGGGTGGGGTTACCAATATGGACAAATAGCACCGATAAGAACAGCAGATAGAGAAGTTAAGAATGTAATCGTTTATTCTGATGTAAGACCGCAAGGCATAGAGCTAATATATGGACACCCAACGAATACAGCGGCACCAAGCGGGAATCTTACAAGCCCTTTGGATGGCACATTGACAAAGTTTAAAGCAGAGAATACTGACACAATGCCAATATTGGCTCCCTTTGATTTTACACACTTTTTAAGCTTTCAAAGTGGAATGAGTGTTGAAAAAGCGTCTTTGTACTATCTAGGGAAAGCAGGACACAAGTATAATTATGTTATTGATGTTGTTTATATGTTGTCGCCATTTTTTGAAGATATAAACGACTTGAAAAACCTTGTCACACCCTCTTTTTTGTTGGGTGCCGAGTCAATAACAGATAATTTTGAAATAATAGGAACGCCCGTCTATAACAATCCAAATGTAACTATAAAGAATGATCCTAAGATTACACAAAAAAAGGGGAATGTAGGTTGGTTTAATGAAAACTTTAACCAACTACCAAACCCCTTTACATTTACACCTGTAGTATATAAGAATTTAGCAGGAACAACAGTAGCAAGTTTAGACTATGTAAACCCTGTTACAATTACGACAACAATAAGCGGTATACAGAATCTCTCCACGGCTACTAGATTTCAATATGGATTTATATGGACCTCTATTGATGAGGATTTATACCAAGAGGAAATACAACCTTTCCACGAATTACTAAAAGTAAGCACGGGAGGGCAAGCCGCAACAATGGGCGACGTTTTCCCCCTTTCGCCTCTAGTTAGTAGTCCGTTTCCAGCACTTAGAAAAGGATACTCTATTGATGCAGCAACAATGGATGCCAGCGATATTAGTTTTGTGCAAAATGGTGCCAATGTAGATGTAACTATAACATTCAGACCTAGCTTAGACTTTTCTAACTACATGAGTACTTTGAGCGAGAACGAAAGACAGTATTCTTTATGGGTTAGCGTCGGTGATTCGGTACCAGCAACCAACCAAAGCGATAGAGTAAGTCTACTGATTGAAAAAAATAACACCATGACAACATACGTTGAACCAATAGGAGAATACGATGGAATGGAAATTGGTTTTTTAAATCATCCGCAACTATCAACAGAAACACCAAGCACGTGCGGCAATAGCATTTTTGTTGAAGATGATCTTTTAGCAAAAATTAGCTTTCAAGTAGATACGGTAACGGGTCCAACTATTCCAATCCCAACAGCTATAAATTATGGCTTTATGGTTGAGGACATAAATACGGGCGCAACTTATGTACTAGAAAACACGCCAGTAGATTTAACGCAATACCCAGACCCAACGCAGTATAATTATGATGCTTCGAGAGGCTTTAAATTAGGGGTTAGCAATAGTAAGAACTTTATTAAGGTAGATTATGACCCTGCAACTAATACAGGTTCTTTACTTGGTGTATTAGGCTTTTATGGTTTTAAAATCCGTTGGGAGGATTGGATAGCACGTTTTCCCGTTGCTCCTGCTGCTTTTTATGATAATACACAGCTAAATAATGGCAAAAATAATGATTGGTTTCATTATTTTAATACAAGCGGCTGGAGGTTCTTATTTTTTGTAAATACAAGTGCAATTTTAAACGGCTCAAATGTTGTTTATCAAAATACACAGGAACTAATAATTAAAGATTACGATTCTAATCCAATAATAACTACAGAGCTAAAGTACTACCAAAACAATAACGGTGTAAAAGGACCTCAATTAATAGGAGGAACTGACCCTTTAACGGGCGCCCCTTTAGGCGTTATTATTAGAGGTGAAAAAGTATTTTTGGATATAGAATATACCCGAAGTGCTGGCACTTGGTTAAATACATTAAGTACCTACGGTCTAAACTGTATAGAAGTGGATAAAGGCGCAGGATTTAAAGAGTTTAGACAATTGTCTAGTATTTTTGCTCCAGAGTTTACAAACCCTTTGGAGGGTATAGCAGGAACGGCACTATCTACATTAACACTAGTTTCGCCTACTGTTTTAAGGGTTGAATGTATGATAGATTCAAATAAATTAATTAACGAACCTAGATATAAAATATCTGGTCGATTAGGTTGTAAATAATATGGCAATAGGAGATAAATATAGTTACACTTTACAAAGTTGTGACCCGACAACATACCCAAATTTGGTAGATTTATGTACACAAGATGCACCAAGCCCGTTTGGCGGCTTGTTAGTCACTATAGATAATCAAAACCCGACTTATAGATATTTGGTTGTTTCTACGGGTGTAAATACAAATTCTTGTCAAGGTTGGATGCCATCGCTAACGGCTGCTTCTTTTGACACGTGCGGAGACGCAAGATTTGAAAGGCTTTACAGGCTTAGAAATTGCGCCAACCCAAAAGAAGAAAGGAACGTGCTTTTAGATAGCTCTTATACTATTTCTAACGTCATTCGTTTTGATGGTGAATGTAGCTGCTGGAAGATTATAAATTTAGTAAGCAATTACCAAGAAGAACCAACCGTTTTAACTGTTTATAGTGATTGTACCAGTTGCCTAGAAGATGTAACAAACAACCTTTGTGACTACGAAGAAAGGACAATTGGCTATGCCGTAGGTGTAGAGTTCCCAAAATCACCACCTCCAGACAGA
>CERP01084552.1_pt1 | contig 10990 bp, 14 predicted proteins | sample 530801 | NCBI WGS metagenome assembly CERP01 (sample SAMEA2620991, study PRJEB7988) | marine metagenome | biome: marine biome (ENVO:00000447); feature: surface water layer (ENVO:00002042); material: "saline water (ENVO:00002010), including plankton (ENVO:xxxxxxxx)" | depth 5 m | reverse complement strand
GTTAAAAACGTCGATAAATTCGGCGTTATCTAAAGCGTCGTAAATCCCGGCCCTTTCGAACTCAGCAAGTAAAAAAGGAACGTCGAAACGGTTCGAGTTATAGCCTACGAAATCGGAGCCCTTAATTAACTCGGCGAGGCTCTCGGCCACGTCGTTAAAATAGGGCTCGTTTTTAACGTCCTTGTCGTAAATACCGTGTATTTTACTCACGAGCTCCGGAATAGGTCGCCCGGGGTTTATTTTACGGGTTTTAATTATTGACTTTTTACGGCCTGGGAACTTTTTAATTATTGATATTTCGACAATCCTATCCGTTTTCGGGTTTAGTCCGGTTGTTTCCAAGTCAAAAGTAATTAAGGGGCGGGTTACTTTTATTTTTTTTCCTTTCATTTTTTAGGGGTTTTAGGGGTTTATTAAGCTTGTTGTTTTAGTTGTTTTTTTTGCTCTTCTATAATCTCGCGGAGTACACTAATAGCGGCCTCTCTTTGCTCTTCAACGGCTAATAAAAGCCTCATCTTATGCCGTTCGGTTATTATTTGCAACTCGACAAGCTCGTTAAATAGTTCGTTAACTGTCTTGTTTTTTTGGCCTGGGGTATTATTGGCGAAATTCTCAATTTTAGCGCAACAAATCGCGAGTTTTTTCCTAAAAACGGCGTCCGTAAGAATATAGTCCTCCGCACGTTTCCAACCGTGTAAAATTGTCGCGTGGTCCCTATTTAAGAGCTTTGCCACGTTTACAGAGGTAGCCCAAGTTCCACAATATTTCTTTAAACAATAGGTTAAAATTTTCCTATTATCCGGGTTGGGGCGGGTCCTATTAATCTTTTTTAAGGTTTCCAAGGTTGTAAAAAGCTCGTCGCAAACAATGTTTATAACGTCCTCTTTTGGGACCGTTTCGCCGTCGTATATATAATTTGTTTCCATAAAAGCAAAGTTAAAAAATAATAGTTAGAAAACAACTAAAAAAATAGTAATAAAAAAATAGTAATAAATATTTGGTAATATTAAAATAAAGGTTGTATCTTTATAAAAAAACCGCAACGCTATGAAATTATTGAAAAAATCAAATTACAAAAACAAAGAAGTTATAAACTCGTTAAAAACTAATTTTAGTATTTTGGAAAGTTCAAAATGTAAATTTATTACAAGTGAATTTTTAGAAATGGATCAATTAGAAATTGATTTTAACGGAGAGTTTTACAAAGTTACTTTTTTAGGTTTAAGAATGAAAGGAGTAAATTATCATTTAATGAATGAGTTAAAAAGCGATGTAATTAAAAACTTTAATAATAGAGTAGACGCTATTAAATACATACTTTTTAATTTAGGAATAATAAGAGAATCAGAGTTAAACAATTAAACCAACGCCCCCCCCGGGGGGCTTTAAACCCTAAGACATGAAACAAGAAAACAAAAATAAATTAGCAATTTTAATTTTTTGCGCGTTAACAATGATAATAATTTTTAACAGAATTTAAAAAATGAAATCAAGAAAAGAAAAAGAAATTGAGAACAGAGTCGCAAAATTACTATTTGCGGCCGTAGTATTATTTTTTTTATTTAATGATATTTAGATATGAACAAAAAAGTAAATTTTTTAATTAAACTCGAGGCGGTTAAAAAACGCCTCCCAATTGGATTAATCCCGCTTTATGCTAAGGCTTACCCCTTAAAAACAAGCGCGGACCTTTCAAGAGTTAAGAACACCGTCGCCGGAAAAATCCAGGACGAGAAAATATTGTTAAACCTCGAGCAGCTCGCTGAGTCTCTCGAAAATCTAAAAAGTATATGATTAAAATTGAAGTAAAAGACGCCAAGAGTTTAGGCTTAAAACTTTTTTTATTAGGATTAAATAGCGCCGAAGTTGCCGAGGCCATAAATAGAGCAGCGTATAAATTAGCCCTAAAAGAAGAGGGAAAAAATATCTAAAATTATGAGAGGAGCACAAAACACACAAAGCGAAGGAGTAAAGTATTTATCCTTTATGAGTGGTAAATTTGTTGAGAGAGTCGACGAAAACACAACTGGAGCCACTCCGCGAGAACTTGAGAAAGGTAAGAACGCCGGGACCATTATACACGAACTACATTTTGACACCTACGAGGGGCAAATTTATAACATTGAGACAGAGGCCGGAGACTACGGAACCCGCTTGCATATCTTTTTAGATATTTCAACAGTTGAGGAGCCGGACGCAAAAGTTAGGTTAAGCCTCCCGTTATCAAGTGGACCGGCAAAGGGGTTTTTGGGTCGTTTACCTAAGATTAATTTTAGCAAAGACGTTTGTCTTAAAGGTTACCATATAAAGAACGAAAACACGGGGCGATATAACTCTTATTTGGTCCCTTATCAAGACGGGCAAAAGTTATTAAGCCACTACACAAAAGACGAGCCGAACGGTTTACCACGTATGCAACAAATAAAGGTTAAGGGCTCCCTTGTTTGGGACGACTCCGAGCAACTTGAGTTTTTTGAGGACTTAATTAAGTCTTATAACTACCCAGGAGCAACAAAGCAAGCGCCGGCGGAATTTATCCCGGAGGCGGACGGAGAGCCGGCTCAAGAGGTTAATGTTTTCGACGGTCCACAAAAAAGCACAAAGCAAGCGTTTTAATAAACCCGGGGCGGCTAATTGGTCGCCCCTTTTAAATATCAAAAATGAAGGAAAGCGAATTATTTCTTTGGAGCCTTTTAATTGTCTTTATAACCTTAAAATTAACTAATATAATAATTTGGTCTTGGTGGCTTGTTTTTGCACCTCTTTGGGGTCCTGGGGCTTTAATTTTAATTATTTACTTGCCTTTAGCTATTATTGAAAAAATCAAAAAAAAATGACAAACTTAAAACAAAATAGACCGCTATCTTATAGCAGTTTAAAAGCCTTTAGCGTAACGCCTAACCACTTAGTTAGCTATTGGAACAAAGAGCGAACAAGTAGCGCCGCAATGGTTAAGGGGTCTCTTATTCATACCTTAATCCTTGAGCCGGAGACTTTCGGCGACGTTTACGCAATATGGAACGGAGGCCGAAGAGGTACAAACGCTTATAAGGAATTTATAGCAGCTAACGAGAATAAGGAAATAATTAAACCGGAAGAGCTCGAGGAGGTTAAGCCTATCGCAGAGCTCGCCCGTAAAAACATACTTGTTAAAAATATGACCGGAGCCGAGGAGCTTATCGAGTGGGAATTTTCCGGCGTACCTTTCAAGGGTTTTGTAGACGGTTACGGCGAGGGGTTTATCTTAGACGTTAAGACAACGGCGGACGCCTCACCGAGATCGTTTTTAAGGGACTTCGTAAAGTATAAATATTATTGGCAAGCGGCTTTATATTTGCACGCTAATAGGACGTTAAAATTAGCCGGCGATAATCCCGACTTTTTTATTATAGCAGTCGAAACGAGCGCCCCGTTTAATACTCAAGTTTATAAAGTAACGCCGGAGTTTATCGACCAAGGTTTTAAAGAGGTCGCGCGAGCGGTCCAGGAGTTTAAAGACTGGGACGGAACTCCGGGCGGTTACGATTATAACAATATTTTTGCAGAGGGCGGAGTTTTGCCGTTAGAGGTTCCAAAATGGCTATAAAATTCGACCGGGAAAAATACCAAAAAATGGTTAATTATATATGCGAGAACGTCGGCGGCGTTCTTGCTTTATACGACCCCAAGCCTGGGGCTTTAGTCCTTAACCATAACAATAAACACAGAGAGCCAATAAGAGCAACGGAGGACCTCGAGGAGTTTAAAAGCTTTGTCAAAAGATATTGCGACAGTTACCGAGCTTATCCGGACCTCCCAATTTTAGAATTTAACGAAGAGTTTACTCTCGTTTACATTAAAGAAAGTTATAATACAAGAACGAAATGAGTTATTACAATCAATTAAACGAAGCTATAAAACTAAAAAACAAAATGGATATTTATACACAAAGCAAAATAAAAGGCCTTGAGGACCACGTTAAACACCAGGACAAAATAATTAAGGGTTGGATTGAGGTTGCAAAGGTTAAGGACGAAATTATCGAGAACTACCGTAAACAATTAGAGGACAAAGTTAAAAATCTTTAATATGAAAAAAAAAGAAAAAATTCCGTTTTGCCTTACTTGGCTTGAGGTATTACTTATTATTTTTTGCCTTGCTTCTGTTGTTTTTACCTTAATATTTTTTCGTTATAACCCATGAAATTAAGACCTTATCAAGAGCAAGCAGTCCAAGGACTCCGGGCCACTTTTAACCAAGGAAAAAAAAGCGCTATTTTATGTATACCAACGGGAGGAGGCAAAACGGTCGTTTTTACAACGATCGCTAAAAGCGCAATAACTAACGGCTCAAGAATAATGATAGTATGCGACCGTAAGGAGTTAATAAGCCAAGCGCACGACAACCTAATTAGGCTCGGGCTTAATCCGACAATAATAGCGCCCGGCTATCCTCAGCACGTTAATAATTGTTATCTCGCAAGCGTTGACACTTTAAGGAGGAGAGAGCTACCGGAGGTCGACGTTATAATTATCGACGAGGCCCACAAACAAACATTCGATAAGTTAATTACCAGGTATAAGGAAAGCGGAGCGGACCCTTATATTATTGGAGCCACAGCGACCCCTTTAAGGACCGGAGGACAAAACTCTTTACACGAATTTTACGACGCTATAACAGAGCCCACAACTATTGAGGAGCTCCTCGAAACGGGTTTTTTAGTTCCTTGCCGGACCTTTGCGGCAAAGGTGGATTTTACCAACGTAAAAACAACCGGAAACGACTATAATAACGGGGCACTTTTTAAGGAGTTCGATAAGTCAAGACTTTACGACGGCCTACTCGATCAATTTGAGAAATTTGCCAAGGATAAAAAGACCCTTATTTTTAACGTAAACGTCGAGCACTCACTTAAAACCGTTGATAAACTAAGGGCCGCCGGTTACTCTTGCGAGCACGTGGACGGCAAAACGCCGGCTTTACAACGTCGAAAAATACTTGAGGACTTTAGCGCCGGAAAGTTCCAAGTATTAAGCAATTGCAGCGTTTTAACAACGGGTTACGACGAGCCAAGTATCGAGGCTATAATTGTAAACCGAGCGACTAAAAGCTTACCCTTATGGCTGCAAATGGCCGGGAGAGGCTCCCGTTTATACGATAATAAGCCGTTTTTTACCCTTATTGATATGGGCGCCAATTGTTACGAGCACGGCCTATGGGACGACTCGAGAAAATGGGAACTAATTAAACAGAGGAGGAGCTCCTCCGGAGTGGCCCCGGTTAAACTTTGCGACAAGTGCGAGGCCATGAACCACGCGAGCGCCAAGGTTTGTAAAGAGTGCGGCGAGCCTTTTAAGATCAAAAAAAAGCCCCTTTTAAAATCCGAGTTTATAGAAGTAAAAAGCAACCGAGGAGGGAAAAAAGTTTTTAACACGGGCGGGAAAACTAAGGAGGAGCTTAAAAAATACGCCGCTTCTATGGGCTACAAACCGGCCTGGGTTTATATTCAACTACAAAACCAAAAAAAGAAATTACAAAAGACCTAAAATTTAAAGTATATTTATAACCCCAAAAAAAAAACATGCAAAAAATTAACAGTTTAAGCGGCGGAAAAACTTCCTCCTATATAGCCGCTAATTATCCGGCCGACTATAACGTCTTTTCTCTTGTTAGAACTAAAGACAAAAACTGTATTTTTCCGGACTCAAAAATTAGGCAATTAGTAAGCGATAAAATTAACGCCGAGTTTATAGGTACTTTAGAGGACGACCAAATTATTTACACAATGTTAGAACTCGAGCAATTTATCGGAAAAAAAATAAATTGGGTTTCCGGTAAAACTTTCGACGAAGTTATAATTGATAAAGGAAATTATCTTCCAAATATTGTAACAAGATTTTGCACTACCGAAATGAAACTTAAACCCATTTTTGATTGGTGGCTAAAAAACATTAATAACCCGGTAGAAATGAGAATTGGCTTTAGAGCCAACGAACAAAGCAGAGCTAAAACAATGATTGAAAAAACGAACTCCTCCGGGTTATCGGAATTTAAAACAATAATAGGAAAGTCAAAAACCGGGAACCGTAACAAATGGAAAAATATAGGTTGGCAAAAACCCTCATTTCCACTTATAAAAGACGCTATTTTTAAGGATCAAATTGAGGAATATTGGCAAAATAAACCCGTTAACTTTGCTTATATGAATAATTGTATTGGTTGTTTTCATAGGAGCCCCGTACTTTTAAAGTATATGAGCGAAAAACACCCGAAAAAATTTGATTGGTTTTGCAATGCAGAAACGGACGGACACAAAAAAAGAACTTTTAAAAATGGTACTACCTATGAAAAAATAAAAAATACTTTTAAGCAAATTGAGTTATTTGACGAAGATTTTAACGAATGCGACTCTGGTAGTTGCGGAATATAAACCCCAAAAAAAAAACCCTAAAAAATGAAAATTTTAAACTTATACGCTTGCCTTGGAGGAAATCGCTTCAAGTGGGACGAGGTCGCAAAAGAGGCCGGGATAAAAATTGAAGTTACAGCCGTAGAATTGGACCCGGAACTCGCACGAATGTATAAAGAAAGGTTTCCCAATGATACTGTAATAATTGAGGACGCTCATAACTACCTTTTAAACCACTACCAAGAATATAACGAGGGTTTTATATGGAGCTCCCCGCCTTGCCCTACCCATAGCAAAATAAATATAAGCCAATATACGCGCGAAAGTTGGAGCCCTAAATTTCCGGATATGAAACTTTATGAAGAAATTATTTTTTTACAAACTTTTTTTAAAGGCAAATTTGTAGTTGAGAATGTAATCCCTTACTATGACCCTTTAATTTTTGCACACAAAAGGGGGCGACATTTATACTGGACTAATTTTAAACTCCCTAACTTTAAAGAAAGGGACGCTAAAATTAGGACTTGGCAGCTGCCCCAATTAGAAAAACACCATAAAATTGATTTATCAAATTATAACGGAAAGCAAAACAAAAGAAAAATAGGCCGTAATTTAGTAGACTACGAAGCCGGGAAAACAATTTTCGAGACGGCCCTCGGAATAATTAGACAAAAAAACATAAAACAAACGGATTTATTCGCATAAAAAAACAACCCCAAAAAATGAAAATAAGCTTTTTTAAAAAAATATTTGATAATAAACCCGAGAGAGAGAGCTCCGTTTTAGAGTTCTTAAACAATGTAAAACACGGAACGTGGGCCGAACTCATCCGACCAATTAACGCGGAGGAGGATAAGAAAAAAAGGAAAAAATTAAAAGAGAACACACTCCCCTATGTTACAATAAGCGGAGAGTTTAAAAAGAGGGTAAAAGCTGAGTTAAAAACCCATTCCGGTTTTTTATGTTTAGACATTGACGACTCAAGCGACCTCGCGAGAGATTGGCAAAACATAACAAACGACCGTTTTACTTATGGGGCTTTTCGGTCCGCTTCCGGGCTTGGTATTGCGGTTCTTGTAAAGATAGACCCCTCCAAGCATTTGGAAAGCTTTTTGTCTTTAGAGACTTACTACTTAGAAAACTTTCAAATTATACTTGATAAGAGTTGTAAAGATGTAACCCGGCCCCGCTTTGTATCTTACGACCCTCAGACCTTTATTAACGAAAGGGCGCCATTATTTAAGGCTATTGTTAAGAAAAAAACGCCAATAAACAAGCTTCCTCAGATAATAACGGGAGAGTCGGACCTCGATTTTATTATTGATCAAATTAACGCCTCCGGGGTTGATTTAACGCGCGGCTCCTATGAGATATGGCTCGAAATAGGTTTTGCGATAGCCTCAGAGCTTGGCGAGAGTGGGCGGCCTTATTATCATTCTATTAGCCGTTTTAACGAAAAATACGCGGCGGATATTTGCGACAAACAATATAACCACTGTATTAAAAGCGGAGGGTCCGGGGTTAAAATAGCAACCTTATTTTATTACGCTAAGGAGGCAAACCTCAACCTTGTTAGTGCTAAAACTAAGCACATTGTCGCCGTAGCGAACCAAGGCAAGAGAGGAGGACGAACAAAAGAGGACGTTTTAAAACTACTTGAGCAAGTTAATGACATTAAAGGAAAGGACCCGGAGGCAATAGTTGAGAAAGTTTTTAACTCAAGCGTCGAGCTCAAGCTTACCGAGGACCTTACACCGCTCGAAAAATTAGAGCTTTTTATTAAAAATAACTATAACCTTAAAAGGAATAACATAACGCGATATATTGAGAACAACGGCGCCGAGGTTGATACGGTTTTTAGTAACTCGGTTTTTTTCCAGGTTAAGAGAATTGTCTCGGACAAAATTCCGGTTGATACCGTGGAGAGGTTAATCGCTTCCGATTTCGTCGAGGATTATAACCCCTTAATTGAGTTTTTAGAAAACAACGCCCATAACAGACCCGAGGGACTTATTGACAAGCTCGCGCAATGTATTGACACCGACACCGGCGTTAAGGTTTACGATGTGGACCCGGACTATAAATTCTTATTCATTCGTAAGTGGTTTGTCGGTATCGTTGCGAGTATTTACGGAGAGCACTCGCCGCTTTTATTAGTCTTAACCGGAGGACAAAACACGGGTAAAACTGAGTTTTTTAGGAGGCTCCTCCCGGAAGAGTTTAAGCCATATTATGCAGAGAGCAAGCTCGACGCCGGAAAGGACGACGAGATACTTATGTGCCAAAAGCTTTTAATAATGGACGACGAGCTCGGCGGAAAGTCTAAGCAAGAGGCCAAGAGGTTAAAAGAGTTAACAAGTAAAGACGAGTTTACACTTCGAGAGCCTTACGGTCGTAAAAATGTACGTTTAAAGCGCCTTGCGGTCCTATGTGGAACCTCTAACGACGAACTCGTATTAAATGACCCAACCGGAAACCGTCGTATTATACCGATAAACGTCTTAAAAATTAATCATAACCTTTACAACTCAATTAATAAAAAGGATTTAATCCTCGAGGCTTACCACTTATTTAAAAGCGGTTACGATTATAGGCTTAACGGGGACGACGTTAAAAAGCTTAATAACAATACTATCGAGTTCGAACAAGTAAGGCACGAGGCGGAACTTATAAGCCTTTATTATATACGTCCGGAATATGCAACGGGTAATAATACGGTTGAGCTTTTTACGGCCACTGAAATAAAAGCAAAGATTGAAGAGAATAGCGGCCAAAAGTTGAGCCAATGGAAAATAGGCCAGGAGTTGAAAGCCTTAGGTTTTGAGCAAGAGGTGCGAAAAATGTTTGGAAAAACACAAAGACTTTATAAAGTTGTTTGTCTTAGTCCGGAAGAAATGGCCGGCGAAAAGTACAAAAAAGAGGCAAAAGAGCAACCTCCGACAAATTTAGCGTTTTAAAAATATATTTTTTTTTGGGTAAAGAGTCGGCTATTTTTGGCCGGCTTTTTTTATGCTTTTTTGCTAAGTGGTTGAGTATCAACTATGAAAGGTTACAGAGTTACAGAGTGGTTACAGAGTTTTTTTTGACTCTGTAACCGTGTAACTCACTAACAGTAAAAGAGTTAAGATAGCGGTTACAGAGTTACAGTAAAAAAGTAAACTTTTAATTTATTATTTTAAAAAAGAGCGTGTTTTTTTTTTATGCTTCATATTGTTATTATACCCTTATAAGAGAACGACTTTTTATAAAACTCTGTAACTTTGTCGTTTCCTCAGTGTTTACGGGGGTTTAGGGCGGTTACAGAGCGGTTACAGACCTTAAAACTCTGTAACCTTTAGATATTTTAACGCCTTAGAGCCAACGGGGGCGGGGGTTTCGGCGGTTACAGAGTGGTGGAAACGTTTTTTTTACCCTTTTTAAGACTTATTTTTTTTATATTTAATCTTATGGCAAAAAAGAGCGAGGCAAAAATCCAAAGCGAGGTTATATTTTGGTTTTGGAATGAGTTTAAAGAGTTTAGGGGGTTGTTATATCATAACTTTAGCAACCCAAGGAACGCAATAAACGGCGCCCAACTTATAGCCCTTGGATTAATTAAGGGTAACCCGGATTTAACGCTTGCAATACCTCGAGGGGGTTACGGAGCTTTATATTTGGAGCTTAAAGTCCCAGGCCAAAAACCAAGAGAGGACCAAGTTAAGCAGATCAACCGGTTAACGGCTGCCGGTAATTTGGTCGAGTGGGCGGATAGCTCAGAGGAGGCGAAAGAAATTATTTTAAAATATATAAAATTATGAGCAACAAATTAACAGATAAACAAAAATTTTTTTGTAAAGAGTATATAAAAGACTTTAACGGCGCCCGTGCTGCAAGAGACTCCGGTTACTCAGTTAAGACGGCGGACCGTATAGCTTCGGAAAACTTGTGTAAACTTGAGATACAAAAAGAAGTTAGCCGACTAATGGAAAAAAGGACCGAACGGACCGAGATAAGCGCGGACAGAGTAGTCCAGGAGCTCGCAAAAATAGGATTTTCCGACGAGTTTAATATCGAGGGCTTCGAGCGCTTAGACATGAAAGACAAAATAAAAGCGATCGAGTTATTAGGGCGCCACGTTGGAGCCTTTAACAACGACGAGAGCGGCAAGTCTACAATTAAGGTAACAATCGGAAAGCCTAAAAAATGAGTATAAATTTACACCTCCCTCATTTTGAGGAGACGGTTAACGACCCTTTTAACGGCCTTTTTGAGAACGACGCGCGTCTTATCTTACTTTGGGGAGGCCGAGGCTCCGGCAAGACTCACGCGGCCGTTATGCTTATTGTTTACCGTATGTTAACGGCTGACTATTTTAAAGGGATATTAGTCCGGAAAGTTTACGACACTATTAAGGAGAGCCAATACGATAGTATTAAGCAGACTATCGACGACCTCGGGCTCTCGTCTCTCTTTGTGTTTAAGGTTTCGCCGCTCTCAATTACTTGCATGAATGGTAATAGGTTAATAGCTCGAGGCCTGGATAAAGCGGAGAAAATTAAGTCTATAAAAGACCCCTCTTTTATATGGTATGAGGAGGGCAACGAGATAACGGAGGACGATTTT
>CERP01033204.1_pt1 | contig 11002 bp, 15 predicted proteins | sample 530801 | NCBI WGS metagenome assembly CERP01 (sample SAMEA2620991, study PRJEB7988) | marine metagenome | biome: marine biome (ENVO:00000447); feature: surface water layer (ENVO:00002042); material: "saline water (ENVO:00002010), including plankton (ENVO:xxxxxxxx)" | depth 5 m | reverse complement strand
CACCCACAACGCCGGTCAAGGGTTTCCGGACTTGGTTGTCGGATTCCGTGGTGTGAATTATTGTGTGGAAATAAAAAACCCAGATCAACCCCCATCCAAACAAAAATTGACACCCGACCAAATCGTGTGGCACGAAAATTGGAAAGGTCAACACATTGTTGTGAAAACGATTGACGATGTGTGGCAATTGTTAGGGATAAAATAGTATATTTATAGAGAGGACAAAAAAATGAAATCATTGAAATACTACACCCAATTGTGGGATTCATCTGGATTCACCAAAACGACAGATGTTTCCGATGTTGATTTCCCGTTGGTCAACGCAACCGCCAACGACCAGATGCCGGAATATTTTCCACCTAGTTCGTGGGGATTGTTCAACGCGGATTCATTCGCAATTCGGTCGGTCGCCTTCGCATTATATGAACGATTCGGGGTGTTAGCGATGGCCACATTCAAATCAGTTTATTCGGAGGGGATTTTGTGGGATCTGGACATCACATTCCACGACACCGGTGTTTGGATGGTTTCAGTGTGTGAAATTGATTCGGATGACCCGTTGGCGATTTCGTGGACGACAGACGAACCGCTTCACGATATATTGGAAATGGTTGAAAGCGGATTGGTGAAACAATGTCGTGATATGGTTGTCGCATCCGAAATTAAGGAATTGACGAAATGACTAAAAAGAAAGAAATCAAGCCGAAAAAGAAACCGGTTAAGATGGGGAGACCCACGAAATACAAACCCGAATATTGTGACCAGATTGTTGAAATGGGTCGGTTGGGGAAATCACGCGTTCAGTGTGCTTCACACCTTGATGTCCACACCGACACATTGTATGAATGGGGTTCAGTTCACCAAGACTTTTCCGTCGCTTTAAAGAAAGCGCAACAACACGCCGAATCATTCTGGGAAAACCACATCGCCGAAATAATGTTGGACGGGGACAACGGAGCCGGAAAATCACCGATGTCAATGTTTTATATGAAATGTAGATTTGGATGGCGTGACCGCGAGGCAACACAATTGAATGTGTCAACCGAATCCAAGGGATCTGGTGAAACCACATTCAATTTTAACACATTGCCAGATTCAAAGTTCAACCCAGATTCGGGCGAAAAATAGTGTGGCATCTAATATTCATTATTTTTGTGTGGATGATGATTTTGGCGGTTTTATCGGCTATTTTCGGGGATAAAAATGAAGACTAGACGACAACGAAAATCGGCCAAATTACACGACAAAATAGTGAAAACCGCAATGGATGAATATATGGCGGATTTTTTATGGTTCACGATGGGACGGGTTGATCTGGTGACGGAATTGGGTGACAATTGAACACAGAATTCAACATTCAGTTGACCAAAACCCAATCGGATTTCCTAGCACATCACGGATTGTTCGCACAATATCAAGGTGGATTGGGTGCTGGAAAAACCAAAATCCTCGTGATTTGGGGTTTTTGTCGTGCTTCAATGGGTAGGTATGTCCTAATAACCGAACCCACACACCAGATGGTTCGTGATGTACTTGCGAACGAATTCATCGTGTTGTTTGAAGAACTTGGTGTTCAGTACACATACAACAAATCCGACCAAACAATTGAAGTTGGTGGGGGCAAAATTTATATGCGATCTGGTGAAGCTCCGGAACGGATGCGTGGAATCAACGCGGATGACTTCGGAATGGATGAAGTATCGTCCCAATCCCGTGAAACATTTGACATCGGTTCGGCTCGTGCCGGTCGTCGGTTGAATGATGGAAAAGAACAATGGCGTGTCGTGGGAACACCACGCGGTCGTGATTGGGTTCACACGATGGGGTTGGATTATGGCGATGTAGTATTCCGACAAAGTACATTCAAAAACCCATTTTTGTCAGATACATACAAACAAAATATGTTGAAACAATACACCAAAGAATTCGCCCGTCAAGAATTATTTGGGGAAATCGTTGACTTTTCGGCCGGTGTCATCCGGTCAAAATGGTTCACGGATTTGGTTGATTATCCGGTTTTACATCGTTCGTGTCGTTCGTGGGATCTGGCATTCACGACCAAAAAATCAAGTGACTTCACGGCATCGTGTTTGATGACCCTTGATTCGGATTCCGTTTATTTACACGATTTATTTCGTGTGAAATCAGAATGGCCACAGACACGCCGAACCATCATTGAAACGGCACACGCCGATGGTCAAGGTGTTCCGATTGTGATTGAATCAATCGCCGGACAAATCGCGTTAATCAGTGACCTTCAGAATTCGCCCGAACTTCGAAATTTTACAATAATACCATTCAATCCGAAGGGCGACAAGTTGAATCGTGCGATGGGTTGGGTGTCAAAATCGGAACGGGGTCGTTTTTTTGTGATGCCATCCGCCAAAAAAGACTATTTTTATATAGAATGCGACCAATTCACGGCGAACGACACACACGACCACGACGATTGTGTGGATGCGGTTTCACAAGCATACAATTATCTAATGAACACATCATTGGCCGTTTCGGGCAACATTAAAGGAATATAACTATGACACAGAATGTCACAAAACAAAAACCGCTTGACCCCAATTGGGTCACCCTTCATTCCGTACCATTCAAAGTTCGTAAATTCTCAAAATATGATTTTGAACAATTTGAATTGATTCGCGATGCTTATTTTTCATCTGGTGGATTTTACACGGGGAAATATTTGGTTCGTGGGCCACGCGAAGAATTGGCGAAATACAATTATCGCGTGGAAAATAAAAAATATACTAATTTCACTGCGCCGGTTGTGGATGGATTGGTCAATCCGATACTATACCGCGACCCCGTTCGTGATTCGGATTCCGATTTGGTTGATGCGTTCATCCAGACCCCCACATTGAGCGACCACACCAATTTGACGACATTTATGCACGAACAAACCACGAACGCGTTGTTGTTCGGTGGTGTGTTCATCGTGGAAGATAATTTTTCGGAAGTTGACCAACCGGCATCCATAAACGAAGCGATGGACAATCGGGTGTTCCCCTATCTTTATTCAGTTGAGCCATTGAACATTCAATACTACGCTTTTGACCGATTCGGACGATTGACTTATTTGTCATATTGTATCGGAACGGATGGTGATATGGAAGATATTATCCAAGTTCATCGTCTTTCATTGGAATCAGATGTCGCATCTGGTTTGATTGGTTCGGTCGGTGTTCCGATTTCATATATCACCGATATTTCAAACAAAGCTCCAACGGAAGTCACAGAAACGAATTCGTTGCCATATTTTTATAAATTGGCGAGACAATACGACAACCAAATTTTTCCGGTGTCAGTTGTTTCGGCGTTGGCAGATGCTTCAAAAAATATGTTCCAGATCAATTCATTGATTTTATACCAACACACACAATTGACATTCCCCATTTTGACATATAATGGTCAACCATCCACGGAAATGTCATTGTCCGAAGATAGTGTCCTTTTTTACTCACAGAACCACGCAAAACCGGAATATATTTCACCGCAATCCGACACGCTTGAAATGTTGTATAAAGATAGGGAAAACACGAAAAACGACATCCACGAAATGACACATCAAGCGATGAATCAAATTTCGTCAAGCGCATCGGGTGAAGCACGAAAACAAGCGGATAAGATGCGCCAAGAAACATTGTCATTCATTGAAAAACGAATGATTGATCTGGAAAAATGGATTTTCAATCAGTTCAACGAATTCACCGGTGTTGGTGGTGACATTGAAATCACATATCAATCCAATTTGGATTCCGATGGGGTTGAAAATGACATCCAACAAATTGGTGACATCCTTGAACGATTCAGTGTGTCCGAGGACACAAGCGTGAAATTGAAATTGAAGGTGTTGCGAAAAGTGTTTTCATCAATGTCAGAATCACAATTCAATGAAATTGAAGTCAGTGAAGAACAAAACCGCGAACACGGGGATGAACCACCCAGAGATGACATCTGATGGGATTTCAAAGCGCACGAGAGACAATCAACGATTTGTTCACATCCACACGCGATGATGTGAACAAAATGTTGGAAGAACAATGGAAAAAAAATAATTATGTCCCATTGAAGGAAATTGACGAAAAAACCGACCAAATATTGATTGACAGAAATGTAAGTGAAATCGTGTATGACACAAGTTGGAACACAATTTACGGGAAAGCGAAACCGATGGTGGGTTCACTTTTGCCAGAAGACGAAACACTTGATTCGTGGTTGTTGTTGTTCTTGGTCAATTGGAATTCGTTCGGGAAAAAGTTACCATCACGAATCAACAACACAACACGAATCATTCGCAACGAATACAAAAAGAACACGAAACGAATATATCGGGATGTGTTCAATGCAACCAGATCTCAAGACATCAATTCAAAAATATTTGGAGAATCATTGTCACCATCAGTGAAAAAGCGATATGGTGAAATTTACGAAAAGGACAAACGCCGAGCATCCGAATATTTAGAGGAACAATTTGGGAAAAAAGCCGGACACATTGCCGACAAAAAGAATCGCAAATTACCAAACCATTTCGCCAACCGAACGACAGAAACCGAAGCGTTGACCATCCGAATGGATTTGTCGTTGGAATCTGCCGGTGACAATGGCAAGATAAAATATGTCACCATTTCGGTGAAACCACAAGCGTGTTCAATTTGCAAAAGCTATATTGGACATAAGTTTCCCTACGGGGAGCAACCCCATCTCCTAGTCCATCCGAATTGCCGATGTGATTATATCATTCATTATGTGAATGGCAAAACATTGACAATCGTGGGATCTGGACGGGTGGGATTAATCACATAACAAGAGGACAGAAAAATGAAAACACAAAAAGCATATGCGACCGCAATGAAAACATTGGGGAATCTGGATTCAATTGAATCGGTGGACGAACTCAAAACGGCAATGGGTGACATAATTGCGAATATTGAAGCGCACACCGGCGCGTTAAATAGTGAAGCCAAAACACACCGCGAATCAAAATCAGTGTTTGAAAAAACATTGAACGACATCGGTTCAGACCTTGGAATTGAAATTGAATCGTCATCTAGTGTGACCGATTATGTTCAAACCTTGAAATCATCTGGTGACCAAACAAACACGGATCTGGTCACCAGATTGTCCAAACTTGAAAAACAATTGGGTTCGGAAATATCATTGCGTGAATCCGCCGAAGCGACCGCATTAAAAGTGACCAACGAAAAGAACCAACAAACCATCACGAACAAGGTGAACGGACTTTTGGAATCCGCGAAGGTGATGCCAATCCATCGCGATTTGTTGTCGGAGAAATTGTCCCGTGATTTGAAATTGGATTCAGATGGTGACATCACGGATGGAAATGGAACAATGGTGGCGGACATCGTCGGCGAATATATTGAAGCCAATCGGGATTCCGGCATCATCCAAAACACCCAAAAATCCGGTGGTGGGAACACACCGCCGTCCGGATCTGGCGGTGAAGCTCCAACATCAGTTCGTGCGAATATTGAAGCATTCGCATCAAAATATCAGAAATAAAAAAAATAGGTCAATCCATCACGGGTTGACCTTTTTTTTATGTGTGACAATAAAAGTCACATATTTTATTGCATCCCGACCATAAATTGAATATATTTAGAACATAGCACATTCGGACGAATGTCAAAAATCTTGGTCGGACGACCCAAAAAATCATTATTTTATTAATCACAAAAAAAGGATGCCCAAAATGGCCTTTCCAATTTCCGAAGTGTTAAACACACAAAATGACCCATTAGTTCGTGCGATATATCAATCATTTGTTGACAACGCGCCGTTCATCAGAAACACATTATTCAACAATGTTCAAGGAACATCAGTTGATAGAAATCGTCGCGCCACATTGCCGGGTCAAGGGTTTCGCGCTCTTAATGGTTCAGTGACGGCAACGAATTCAACCACAAAGAAATTCAACACACCAATCGCCCACGCCGGCGCATTATTCCAAACGGATGACTTTTTAAAGAAAGCCGACCCGTCAAGAATCGCCGACGAACTTGAACAACAAGTTCGCGCAATGACAATGAATGTCAACCGCGTTGCTTTCAAAGGTGACAAAACATCAAACAACGAATTTGATGGATTACAAGTATTAACGGGTGCCGATGGTGGTGCAAATCCAGAGCGTACCGGTCAAACAATCGTGAATGGTGCCGGTGACGGACTCGCGGGTCTGTCACTAGCTAAACTAGACGAAGCGATTGTCAAAACCAAGGGATCTGGCAAAAAAATATACATGGGTGAAGACTTATATATCAAGATGCAAAAAGCATCGCGCGACTCAAGTGTTGGTGGCCGTCTTAACTATGTCCCCGACACATTCGGTCAAATGGTTTTATCTTATGATGGAATCGCGATTGAAATCGCCGGTGAAGATGTTGACGGAAGCCAGATCTTGGATTTCGGTGAAGCGAACACAACGACATCCGTCTATGTGGTAGCACACGAAACCGGCCCAATTTTTGACCAAGTTGGTTCAATTGACCAAAAAGAAATTGAAGACGATTTCTCGGTCAAAATTTCAATGGCGTGGGATTTATCACTATCAATTCGCGACTTGAAATCAGTTCAGAGACTATCTGACATCGGTGATCTGGTCATCACGGCATAATCACACGCCGTTCAATTTGAATGGTTGTCACATCCGTGTGTCCTCGCGGGTGTGACTTTTACCATTTAACTTCACACACAAACCAAGGACAAAAAAAGGTATTTTAAAAATGTCAAAACTTCAAATTTCCAAAAATATTGAAACGCCAATTTTGGGCAAAGATGGAAAACCAACCAAAAAAAGTGACATCGTCACGGACATCAAAATTGTTCATCGGGTTGATTTTTTTGAAACCGGTTCGTGGAAATCACAAGGATATCAGATTGATGCGGAGGCCGGAATGGATTTCCGAAAACAAAGATATGGTGGTTCAGACGAATGATTCGTATTAATGTCAACACAAGAGCATTGAACCAATTGAAAACCACCAAATCACAATTGAATGGTTGGACTAAATCTGGTTTCACCAAGATGATGAACACCTTGTCGGCATTTTCAAAGACGAAACATAATTGGAAAAATAGAACACACAACACCAAGTCAATGATGCGAATGAAAATCAATCGCAACGGAACATCTGGCAAAATTTACAATGATTCGGAAGTTTCCGGATTTTTGTATTATGGAACGAAACGACATTGGGTTGAACCCCGACGAAAAAAAGCGTTGTCTTGGGTGTCCGGCCGAAGTGCAAAGTTTGGAGCATCAGATGGAAAAAGAAAATTTTCAATGGGACATTGGGTGTCCGGCATAAAAGCCGAACCCTGGGTTGAAGATATTTGGAACACACGCGAAGATAGATTTTTGGGGATGATTGAAAAATCAATATTTAACGGGATGAACAAAAAATGGTCTTAACAATAACCGACTTCAACAATGTTGAATTCCAAGAAATCATTTCGGACAAAACCCCGATATATGAGAATTTAGCACAAGCGCAATATCATAGTTGGTTGCGTTCAAATGGTTTGTTTGACCATCCAGATGTTCCGGCCGATGCCGATGTGGATGTGATGGTGAAATTGTGTTTGATTCAGTGGGTGTATATGCAAGTAGCATCGGACAATTTCAACCCGTCCGCGCTCCAAACATTTGATTCGGATTCGTCGGTTGAAAATCCGATGGCGACATCATATGAACAAGCCGAAAAACAATATTTGAAATTGTTTGAAAACATCACAACCGATTCCCTAATTTTAAGGAATGTTCGTTCGGCCGGATTGGTCGGAACACGGATTCGCGGTTAAGGGATGCAACAAAAAATATATGAACGATTGGAAACCATTTTCACGGATGCCGGATTCAATGTCAACCCAGATGGCGCAGATTTGCGCGGTGTTGACATTTTACCGGCGGTTTGGTTCACATTCCCCGATGACCAAATGGAAAACCCAATTGAAGACGATGACCAAGAAATCCAACACGAAATCAATGAATGGGAATTCATTTTCAATGTGATGGTTGAATCCACCCGAGACAATTATAGAATTGAATGTCTCAAACTTATATCCACACTAAAAAAACTACTTTATGACAACCGACAAATCCCAGATCCGACACACGGATGTTTGGCGAGAAAATGGAAATATTTGGGTTCGGAAATTGTTAATTTTAAAGAAAACCGACATTGTTCCGGTGGTGTGTCATTCAACACATTAATCACATATGCACAACGCCGAGACGACCCAACCACAAATTAATTAAAACAAGGAATATACAATGGCCGATTGTAATACGAACCAATACAGAATCAGACAATTATTGTCAGATGCCGAACCCAATTGTGGTGAACTCGCGTATCTTGACAACACATCGGGTGGACTTGAAATACAAGTTGGAATCACGATGGATGCAGAAGTGGAAATGTTTGAAAATGATGTCGCCCGTGCATCACTTACAAAATCCCAAAAAATACCAAAAGCCGTCAAAGGAATGGCATCATTCAACACACTTTTGAAGGGATCTGGTGCGCTAACAACACAACCCGAAGCCGTTCAATATTTCGAAGGGTGTGGGATGTCCACAGAACAAACATTTGTTTTGGATTTATCCGGCCAATCGGGTTCATTCACATTGGGTGAAGTTGTCACCGGTGGAACATCTGGTGAAGTTGGAACAATCGTTTTGACCGAACAAGAAGGAACGGACATCGTTTTCGTTTCATCCGTGGGAGCGTTCACACCGACCGAAACATTGACGGGTGGCACATCGGGCGCGACCGCCGTTTTGGATGCCGTGAATGTGGGTGGCTATCTTCAGAAACCGGTTTCATCTGGATTCAAACAAAGAACAATTCGTTCGGAGGAAGATGGATTTTCAAAAGAAATGAACGGGGCGTTGGGAACATTCAGTGTTCAAGGCAACGCGAACGAACCATTAAATGTTTCGTTTGAATATTCGGGGCGCGTACCAAACACCCGTCAACAAACATTGACATCACAAGTCGGAACATTTGCCAATGGCGAAGAAATCACAGACGGAACAATCATCGGTGTTGTGATGAAAACTTGTTTGACAACCGACCCATATATCGTGTATCGTGTTGTGACCGGTTCAACGGATGGTTTCGCCCTTGGTGCAACAATCACGGGTTCAACATCCGGTTCAACGGCCGACACATCAAGTGTGGCGTTCAAACCATTTGGAACACGGGCGATGACCACCGGTGTCACAACCGAATCCGGAAATCCTCCTATTTTACAACACGCCGGTTTGGAATTGAATGGATTTCAACCAAATGTTTCGGCGTTCACTTTGGAAATGGGAAATGAAGTTGTCGTCCAAGAAAATTTCAATGAAGTTTTTGGATTAGCACCGGCGACTATCAACGCGCGTGAAGTGAAATACACACTTGACCCATTGGTTTTCAATGACACAGATTGGGCGATTTATGATGAATGGCGAATGGGTAAAATTTCCGATGGTTTCGGTCTGATTGCCGGTCGTGAATCTGGGAATCGTGTTTTCATATATATCGCATCAACCCAAACACAAGGGATTTCGGATGGCGACCGCGATGGTTCATCAATATTCAATATTGAAGGAATGGCCATTGGTGAAGACGATGCGGAAATGTATATTTTATGGTGTTAAGACAATAAGCAAAATGGGGTGTGTGTGACCCTAGACGGCCGGAAACGGCCGTCACTTTTTACACACGAAACACACACAATTTTTGAAGGACACACACAAAATGAAATTAATCAGACCCGACAAAACCGCGACCGAAAAATGGGAATCCAAAACAACCAAGGATGGCAAAGGAAAACCATTTGTCGTCCAGATCAAAACCAATGTGGGGATTCGTGAATTGAATGCTGTGATGTCAATGGCATCCGAAGAATCAAATTTTAACGCAAATCATTACATCATTTCGTCGCAAATTATGAAAATAATAACACCCATAGAAGATGAAAACGGCGACCAGATCAAGGAGATTCCACGCGATGAATTCGCGACTGATGGGGTCAATCTCATTGAATACGATTTTCTTGATTCGTTGCCACCCAAATTGTTTTTGGAGCTATCGGATTATTGCACGAATTTGGCATTGACAAAACTGACGATTGAACAAGTAAAAAATTAACAATCCTCACGATGGTCTATTGGGGTCGCGCCCCAAAACACAATTGTGATCTGGACAACCCCACAACATTTGGTTGTGGGGGTTGCGTGTCGGACACGCCGTGGTGGGGATTGAAATGTTTTTCGTGTGTTGGTCAAGGGAAAACACAAATGGGTCGGTGTGATACTTGTAACGGAACGGGGTTGATTGGAATGAATCAATGTCCAAAATCCGTGAACACGGGGTCAATGGATTTGGTGTTTGATGCGTGGCGATGGTTCAAGGACAAAAACATATTGCCAGATCAAGGCGCATACAATGACCAAACCAATATGTTTGTGATGGCGTGTGATTATTTAAATAGTATTTCTTCAGTGTATGAAGATGAAGCAACACAAATCGCATATCAGAGGGTCAACAATGGCAAAAAGTAAGGGAATAAACATTCCCATCAAATTGGACACACGCGCATCACAAAAAGCATTGGCCGAGCTAACAAAAGCCATCAACAAGTCAATGGGAAAATTGGTCGCATCCAACAAAAAGGTTGCCCAATCAAGCCGTGAAACCACAAAACAATTAAAAGCCGAAACCACCCAGATTCGTCAACAAACGACATCGCTGAAAAAAAATAGTTCCGCGTGGAAAAACCTAAACCGACAAACAAAAAAAATGGTCATCACCAACAAAAAATTGAAAAAATCAACAAAACAAGTTGGTGGTTCAATGTTGTCGTTGAAAAACTTGGTTCGTGGTGGTGTTTGGGGTGCGATGTTGTTGACAACATTCAAAGTTGGGAAAGCGATGATTGGCGCATCGCGTGAAATGGAAACATTGGAAGTTCAGTTCAAAAC